>Ga0315902_10002521_pt1 | contig 28418 bp, 28 predicted proteins | sample LakEriMetagenome_9_FD_203523 | JGI IMG/M metagenome (GOLD analysis project Ga0315902, IMG submission 203523) | Freshwater fungal communities from buoy surface, Lake Erie, Ohio, United States - Buoy 12 MA117 | ecosystem: Environmental > Aquatic > Freshwater > Lake > Lake biofilm | place: USA...
TTCCATCGACGATGCGATCTCGGTGCCGATCTCTGCGATACGCAAGGGTGGCCATGGCGACTTTGTGTATGTGCTCGATCTGCAAAACAAGACCGTGGCCGTGCGCAATGTGAAGACGGGACTCTCCACGGTGGACCGCTCGCAGATTGTCTCTGGGCTCGAAGCGGGCGAGACGGTGATCACTGAAGGTGCCGATCGGCTCTCCGATGGCGCGAAGGTCATGCTGCCGGGTGATAAACCCGCACGCCCTTCAGGCGACAAGCGCGGTCATCGCGACAAGAGCGGCCACTGAGCGCTCGCCAGAAAAATCCTGAATGATTCTCTCCCGCCCTTTCATCCTCCGGCCGGTCGCGACCGCACTGCTGATGGTGGCCATCGTATTGGCTGGACTCATCGCTTTGCGCTTCTTGCCGGTGTCGGCGCTGCCGCAAGTCGATTTTCCGACCATACAAGTCCAGGTCGCGTATCCGGGCGCTAGCCCGGAAGTCATTAGCCAAACCGTGACGGCGCCGCTGGAGCGGCAGTTTGGACAGATGTCGGGTCTCAAGCGAATGAGTTCTTCATCCGCCGCTGGCATCTCGAGCATGACACTGCAATTCGGTCTCGGCGTGCGACTGGATGTGGCGGAGCAAGAGGTGCAGGCCGCGATCAATGCCGCATCGGCGCTGCTGCCGCTAGACCTGCCTGCACCGCCGACCTATGCCAAGATCAATCCTGCCGATGCGCCCGTACTGACACTCGCGCTGACCTCCGACTCCATGCCGCTGACCGAGGTGCAGAGTATCGCCAACACCCGCCTCGCACTGAAAATCAGTCAGGTATCGGGTGTCGGTCTGGTGTCCTTGTCGGGCGGCCAAAAGCCTGCAATACGCATACAGGCGAATACGCGCGCGCTGGCCAGCGCTGGACTGGGTCTGGATTCCTTGCGCACCGCGATCACCTCATCGAATGCCAATACGGCCAAGGGCACGATTGACGGACCCTCACGTTCTTATTCGATCAATGCCAATGATCAGCTCGGCTCGCCCGAAGATTATCAGCGGCTGATCGTCGCGTGGAAAAATGGCGCACCGATACGGCTCGCTGATGTGGCGACAGTGGTTCCAGCGGCCGAGAATGTGCGTCTTGCTGCCTGGGCCAATCTGCAACCGGCGGTGATCCTGAATGTGCAGCGGCAGCCCGGCGCGAATGTGATCGACACGGTGGATGCGATCCAGCGACGACTGCCTGAGCTGCAGGCGGCGCTACCCTCGGCGATCCGGGTCGAGGTGCTCAGCGACCGCACCGCCGGCATACGCGCGTCGGTTGAACACGTGGAGATGGAGCTGTTCATCGCCGTAGCGCTGGTGGTCCTGGTTATTCTGATCTTCCTGCACAATGCACGCGCCACGGTGATTGCGAGTCTGGCCGTGCCGATCTCGCTGATCGGCACCTGCGGCGTGATGTACCTGCTAGGCTACAGCCTGAATAACCTGAGCCTGATGGCGCTGACGATTGCCACCGGCTTTGTTGTCGATGATGCGATCGTCATGGTGGAAAACATTGCGCGGCATATCGAAGATGGCGAGCCACCCATGACGGCCGCGCTCAAAGGCGCGGGTGAGATCGGTTTCACGATTTTGTCGCTGACGATATCGCTGCTGGCGGTGCTGATACCGCTGTTCTTCATGAGCGACATCGTCGGCAGATTATTCCGCGAGTTCGCGGCGACGCTGGGCATCACGATACTGATCTCGGCGCTGGTGTCGCTGACGCTGGTGCCGATGATGTCGGCCCGCTGGCTGACTCGGGAAAATGCCGCTGCCAGCGGAGGCTCTGCCGGCTGGCTGCAGCGCCGGTTCGATCATCTGCGCGATGCTTATGATCGCTCGCTGGTCTGGGTACTGGAGCATCAGGGACTGACATTGTTCACTGCGGCGCTGACGATCGCGCTTACGATCGCGCTCTACCTGCTCATTCCCAAGGGTCTGTTCCCGTTACAGGACACGCGTCAGTTGCAGGCACGGGTGGAGGCATCGAGCAACGTGTCGTTCGCGCGCATGGCCGAGCTGCAGCAGTCCGTGGCAAAACAAATCCTCAAAGATCCCGAGGTCAGCTCGCTCAGTTCTCAGGTCGGCGTTGGCGTGAATGAAAACCTGATGCTGCACACTGGCAGCATGCTGATCAACCTGCGGCACGACCCACGGGGTGATCAGCGGCAGGCGATGGACAGGTTGCGCGAACTCGCGGCAGAGGTGCCTGGTGTCACGCTCTATCTGCAGCCAACGCAAGACCTCACCATCGATGCCGAGCGCGGTCCGACGCCTTTGCGTGTGTCGGTGGAGGGCGCCGACACCACGACCGTGAACCGGTGGGCAATCAAGCTTGCACAAGCGATGGAGGCGCGTCCGGAATTGCGCTCGGTGGTGACCGATGCCGGTGCGACTGGTCCTTCTGCGGTGGTGCGGCTCGATCGCGACAGTGCCGCACGACTCGCGGTGACGGCAGCCGCTATCGATGACGCGTTGTACAGCGCATTCGGGCAGCGTATCGTTTCGACCATCTTCACCGAGACCAATCAATATCGCGTAATTCTTGAAGCACAGCCTGGCACTGCTCCCTCGCCGCAATCGCTCGGCGACCTGCCGCTGCGTGCCGCCTCCGGCAAGCCCACCACGCTGTCCTCGGTTGCGAGCATCAATGAACAGGCGGCACCACTGATCATTTCGCGCGCGGCGCAGTTTCCTGCTGCGACTGTCGGCTTTGATATGGCTAGCGGAATCGCGCTGGGCGATGCCGTCAGTGCAGTGCGTGCCGCTGCGGCGGACATTGAATGGCCGGGATCAGTCAGGCTCAGTTTTCTGGGTGCGGCCGGTGCTTTCGAAGGCGCGCTCAACCATCAGCTCTGGCTGATCCTCGCCGCCATCGTCTGCGTGTATATCGTGCTGGGCGTGCTGTATGAAAGTTATGTGCATCCGTTGACGATACTCTCCACGCTGCCTTCGGCAGGTGTCGGCGCACTGCTCGCCTTGCTGATCGCCGGGCAGGATTTGGGTGTGATCGGCATTATCGGCATCATCCTGCTGATCGGCATCGTCAAAAAGAATGCGATCATGATGATCGACTTCGCAATCAGCGCCGAGCGTGAGCAGAACAAGACGCCGCAGGAAGCTATTCACCAGGCTGCACTGCTCCGGCTGCGGCCTATCCTGATGACGACTTTTGCGGCCTTGTTCGCTGCGCTGCCACTGATGTTCAGCTGGGGGGATGGCGCGGAGTTACGTCGACCGCTGGGCATTGCGATCTTTGGCGGACTGATCGTCAGTCAATTGCTGACGCTTTACACCACGCCCGTGATTTACCTCGGCTTTGACCGATTGGGCCGTCGCTGGTTCGGCGCGCGCGTGAAGCATCGCCTTCCTGACGAGGCCGCGCAGTGAATCTCTCGCGGGTGTTTATCGAGCGACCGATCGGCACCACGCTGCTGACGCTGGCGATCGCGCTGCTCGGCATCGCTGCGTTTTTCGCGCTGCCTGTGGCACCCCTGCCACAGGCAGACTATCCGGTGATCTCGGTGAGTGCCTCGCTCCCCGGCGGCAGTCCCTCGGTGCTGGCTTCGAGCGTTGCCTCTCCGCTGGAGCGGCGACTGGGTGCCATCTCAGGTGTCACCGAAATGACGTCCGGCAGCGGCAATGGCAGCACTGGCATCTCATTGCAATTCGAACTGAACCGCAAGATCGATGCCGCCGCACGTGAAGTACAGGCAGCGATCAATGCAGCTCGCGCAGATCTGCCGATTGCGCTGCGCTCGAACCCCACCTACCGCAAGGTCAACCCGGCCGACATTGCCGTGATCGTGCTGGCGCTTACCTCCAAGACGCGTACTCCCAGCGAAATCTACGATGCGGTCTCGTCTGTGATTCAGCAAAAGCTGTCGCAGGTGGAGGGTGTCGGAGACGTTGAACTGGGCGGCGCATCGCTGCCCGCCGTGCGGGTGCAGTTGCTACCCTTCGCGCTGAACCGCTACGGTATCAGCTCAGAAGACGTCCGCGCGGCGATTCAGGCGAATGCGGCGAACCGGCCCAAGGGCATCATCGAGAATCACGAGAAACGCTATCAGCTCTACACCGATACCGGCATGACGGCGCTGAATGCGTCGGCGTATCGTGAGCTGATCGTCGCGTGGCGCCATGGCGCGCCGGTGAGGCTATCGGATGTCGCCCAGGTCAGTCAGAGCGTCGAGGATATCAATGGGATAGGTCTGATCAATGGCGAGCCAGCTGTGCTGGCTTTTGTCAGCCGCCAGCCTGGTGCAAACGTGATCGAGGTGGTCGACGAGATAAAAGCCATCCTGCCCGAGCTGCGCGCCGAGCTGCCGCCGGACATCGACATGCGCGTCTCGTCTGAGCGCACGCAATCGATACGTACCTCGCTGCGCGAGATCGAGCTTACCTTGCTCATCTCTCTGGTGCTGGTAGTGTTGGTGGTAAGCGCCTTCCTGCGCTCGGCGCGTTCTACGCTGATCCCGGCCGTTGCAGGCGTCGTCTCTATCCTCGGCACCTTTGCGGTGATGTATGTGCTGGGCTTCAGCCTGAATAATCTGAGCCTGATGGCACTCACGGTCGCCACGGGTTTTGTGGTGGACGATGCCATCGTCGTTTTGGAGAACATCACCCGCCACATTGAAGATGGGATGGAACGTTTCGAAGCGGCGCTGCGCGGCGCGCGCGAGGTCGGTTTCACGGTACTGGCGATCAGCCTGTCGCTGGTCGCGGTCTTCCTGCCACTTCTGTTCATGGGGGGGCAAGTCGGCAGGTTGTTCCGCGAATTTGCGGTCACCCTCACAGCGTCGGTGCTGATCTCGCTCGTGATCTCGCTGACCACCACGCCGATGATGTGCGCCTGGCTACTGCGACGTGAGGCGCCTTCGGCACACGAAAAGGGCCGGATCAAGCGATGGCTTGAGCGTGGCTATGGCAAGCTGGAACGATGGTACGCGATCAGCCTTGATGCCGCGCTCGCGCATCGCTGGCTTGTGTTGATGTCGCTGGCCGGCGTCGTCGCATTGAATGTGTATCTGTTTGTGACGATTCCCAAGGGTTTCTTTCCGCAGCAGGATACCGGACAGATGACCGTAGGCGTGCGTGCTGATCGCAGCATCTCTTTCACGGCAATGCAGGCCAAGATGCGGCAATTGGTCGACATCATTCGCAAAGACAAAGCGGTCGATACAGTGGCAGCGTTTGCTGGCGGCAGTCGTCCGGGCGGCGGCTACATGTTCATCAATCTCAAGCCGCTGGAAGAACGCAAGGAACGCGGGCAAGACGTGATCAACCGGCTGCGACCACAGCTGGCACAAGTCACGGGTGTGAGCGCGTTGATGATACCGCTGCAGGATTTGCGCATAGGCACCCGCCGCGACGTCAACACGATTCAGTACACGCTCAAGAGCGACAACTTCGCCGATCTGCAGCAATGGACGATCAAGCTGGCGGATGCACTGAAGCTGCGACGCGAGCTGATCGATATTGACCACGACATGCAGCAGACCGGTGTCGACATCTTTCTTCGCATTGATCGCGATGCTGCATCCCGGCTGGGCGTGACTACGCGCGACCTCAACAATGCGCTCAACAATGCGTTCGGCCAGCGGCCAGTGGCGACTCTGTTCGCCGATCGTAATCAGTATCGGGTGATCATGAGCGTGAGCCCCGAGTATGCGAACAGCCCGGCAATGCTCAATGATATTTACGTGCCTGCGCGCGCTGGTGCAGTGGCTGCTGCGATCTCGGCGAATCCGGGATTACGCGATGTCTCGGGCGGTCAGGTGCTCAGTACCTCACCCTCGACCATGGTGCCGTTGTCGGCCTTTGCGTCATTCAGCGAGCGCTCAGCCGCCGTCTCGGTCAGTCACCAGGATGCGGAACTGTCTGGCACCGTGAGCTTTGCACTGGTGAAGGGCAAATCCATCAGCGATGCCGAGCGCGCAGTCAGAGAATCGGAGGCCTCGATCGGCATGCCCGCCAATGTACGAGGCAGCTTTCAGGGTACCGCGCGCGCTTATCAGGAATCCCTGGGGCGGCAGCCGCTGCTGATCGCGATGGCGATCATCATCATCTATATCCTGCTTGGCATCTTGTATGAGAGCCTGATCCATCCGGTCACCGTGCTATCGACCATCCCCTCGGCCGGTGTGGGCGCGGTGATTGCGCTGATGCTCTTTGATATGGAGTTCTCGATACTCGCGCTGATCGGCGTCTTCCTGCTGCTGGGCATCGTGATGAAGAATGCGATACTCATCATTGATTTTGCGCTGGAGGCCGAACGCGCGCGTGGACTGGAAGCCGTGGTGGCGATACGCGAGGCCAGCTTGAAGCGCCTGCGCCCTATTCTGATGACCACCGCCGCCGCTGCACTGGGTGCGCTGCCGCTGGCGATCGGCCTGGGCGAAGGTTCGGAGATTCGCCAACCGCTGGGCGTGGCCATCATCGGTGGATTAATTGCCAGCCAGTTCCTGACACTGCTGACGACCCCCGTGGTGTATGTGGCGCTGGACCGCTGGCGGCGTCGCAGCACGACGGAAGCCGGTCTCTCTCGAGACGCGGGTGAGAGCGGAACCGACATGAAAGCCGTACGTCCCACATGAAAACAAGTACATCGACTTTGTCAATCAAGCCGCTAGCTCGAGTCAGCCTGTGCGCGTTGATGCTGGCCCTTGGCGCCTGCAGCATCGGGCCGACTTACCAGACACCCGCCGCACCCCTGCCCTCGCATTTCAAAGAAGCCGAAGGCTGGGTTGCCGCACGACCTGCCGACGCACTTCAGCGTGACGCCTGGTGGGAATTGTTCAGCGATCCACTGCTCAACTCGCTGGCCAGTCAGGTCAGCGTATCGAACCAGAACATCGCTGCGGCCGTGGCCGCGTATGCACAGTCGCGCGCCGTGGTGGGTCAGGCACGCGCCGGTTTGTTCCCCAGTGTCTCGCTGTCGGGCGCAGTAAGAAACAGTAACAGCATCACCAAATCTCAGGATGTGCAATTCAGTCTGGGCGGCACTTGGGAACCCGATGTCTGGGGTCGCCTCGAGCGTGCCGTGACCGGTGCACAGGCAAACGCAGAAGCCAGCGCCGGCGATCTCGCCACTGCCACCCTGGCTGCGCAGGGCGAGCTGGTGGGCAATTATCTGCTGCTGCGACAGACGGATGAGCAGCGTCGTCTACTGGCGGTCGCGATCAAGGATTACCAGCGCGTGCTGGAGATCACGCAGAATCGCTACAACGCCGGTATTGCCCCCCGCACTGATGTGTTTCAGGCACAGACGCAGCTCGCCAATGCGCAGTCAGACATGGAAGGTTTGCAGCGCATCCGCGCACAGCTCGAGCATGCGATCGCGGTGCTGATTGGCGAGCCACCTTCGGGCTTTTCCATCGCTCCGCTGGCATGGACGCCGGTGGTGCCCGAGGTGCCGCTGGCCATTCCTTCGGAGCTGCTGCAACGTCGCCCCGACATTGCCGCTGCCGAACGCCGCGTCGCGGCGGCCAACGAGCAGATCGGCATTGCCCGCACGGCTTACTTCCCCAGCGTGTCGCTCGGCGCTAGCGAAGGTATCGCTGCGGGCACGGTCGCGGCGCTGGCCTCCAATCCGGTCTCGCTGTGGTCGATTGGCGTGTCGATGACACAGACAATTTTCAATGCGGGGCTGGTGAAGAACCGTATCGCCGGCGCGGAGGCTGCCTATGATGCCGCCGTCGCGCGTTACCGGCAAACGGTCCTGGGTGCTTTCCGCTCGGTTGAGGACCAGCTGGTGGCAACGCGCGTGCTGGCGCAGCAAGAGGTGTATCTGAATGAGGCGGCAAAGGCTGCCGGCTTGGCCGAGCAGCAGCAGCTGAACCGCTACCGTGCAGGACAAGTCAGTTTTCTGGAAGTGAGCGCCGCGCAGACTGCGGCGTTGAACGCGCGCCGCGGACTGGCGCAGCAGCAAGGCAATCGTCAGGTGGCCAGCGTCGCACTGATTCAGGCGCTTGGCGGAGGATGGAGCAGCGAGGCACTACGACAGGATGCCGCGCAGTTCAAAGACAACAAGGACAAAAAATAAAACGGGACCCAGTACATCGCGGGTCCCGTGCGCATGATCGCAGCGATGATCAGGAAGCCGCGTCCTTGAGCATCTTGCGTGCTTCCTTGAGCAACTTGGCGGCATCATTCTCGCGGCCTTCATCGTAGAGCTTCTGTCCTTCAGTACGCAACGACTTCACCTTGTCCAGATCTGCACCTTTTAGCTTGGTTTCGGGAAGCAGGGAATCGATCGCTTTCATCTCGCACACGGGAACGTTCGGGCAATGCGCAAAAGCGAGCGAAGCGGAGCATAATAGCACAGCGGCCAGCAGGGACTTCATGTTTCATTCCTCCGTAAGGGTGATTGGTCGATAGAGATGGCGACGGATTCTCTCGCCTGCGGCGCGCGCGGCGGACCTTTTTCGAAAAAAGATGGGTGAAAATAACAGAAAAGTCTGCTCACAGCGAGTGCACAATTCACTGGTGACGGATTATTGCTGCCCATCCCGGGGAGATTTTACAAAATACTAATGATTCGCTTGCCGGGGCGAGGGGCGATAACTTTGGCGCCGGGCGCCCTCATGTTCCTCGCCGAGGCGTCGATTCATCATCGTAATCCGGTATGCTTTTTCGAGTCACAGGTTCATTCCAGCCATGAGGCATCGTCACCCAACCCCGAAACGATCACTGGCCGTCCTGCTGGCGGCGGTCTGCTGCCTGAGCGTCGCCGAGGAGGCGAAGCAGGGCTTCAAGGAAGCCCCGCAGCGACGGGTGCAGTCAAAGACGCAAAACGCCTATTGCGAAGAATCGAAGAGCTGGTACCGCGCCTGCTACCTGCCCTGCATAAGAAAGAGCAAGTCACCCATCAGCCACGCGGTGAATCACTGCAACGCCGACTGCCAGAACGAGCTCGTGTGGCTCAACTATCTGTGCCGGCGCGATCCCTATCTGCCACTGGGGCCGAACTGAATCGCCGTCGGAAGCGCTGATCAGTTTTGGGTCACGTTGGCGATGTTGTAATTGCCGGACTGGCTTATCGTCGACGTCAGATTGCTCCCGCTCTGCGAGACGTTTGCCACATTTCCGATAGATCCCTGACTGATGGTCGACAGGTTTTCTCCGGCGCCGCCGTTAATCTGGCTGACATAGGCGCTGTTATTACTGCCAGTTTGCGCGATCCATGACAATCCATCGCTTCCTTCCTGGTGGCTACTGGCGACATGATCGGTGCCCGACTGAATGATGGATGCCGCAAGCAAGTTACCGGACTGTGTCAGCGTCGCGTGATGCCCGGTGCCGTTCTGATCGATCAGCGCCGTGTTGGTCTCAGCGGACGAGATGCCGTTGCCGGCCTGAGAGAGCAAAGCCACATTGAAATAGCCGGGTTGGCTGATGATACCGGTGTTAAAACTTCCTGATTGCGTTGCCGATGCTTGGTTGTCGCTGCCACCTGTATCCCCAGGAACCATGCCGCCCGTAGAGCCTTGGGTAATCGTCATGAACTGATCGTTACCTGACTGAACAATCTCCGCGGCGTTGTCGTGTCCCGCGCCCACCGAGTTTAATGGGTTGATGTAGGCTGACAAGCCTGTTCCGTCGAATTGCTGAATCGTGCCCTGGTTACCACTGGCCGTCTCGTAGATGCTTGCGCCGCTGTCGGTCACATTAGTCTGAATGATGGAGGTCGTGTTGCCACTTCCCCAGATGTAGGATTCAGCGAGCACGCGGTCGCTCCCGATCTGAGTGATAGAACTGATGTTGGCATCGCCGTATTGCGAGATCTGCGCGGTCTCTTCTGCCACAGCGCAGGTGACGACGCCTGCGCACCCGGCGATCAGGGCCATGCTGATGATGGTCGGTTTCATGGTCTTCCATACTCCCTTTTCAAACTGGGCCCGCACAGACAGGCGACTGGTCCAGCTGCCCTAATACTGGACCAGTGTTGCTCTTCCCTGATGCCCCTCCTGACGAATAACCGCATCAGAAAAACTTTTGTACTGCCGGATATCGGCGTGATGCCCCCATCCGTCTTGCAGCACGGTGGCGCTGATCTGCGTACCATATTGTGTGACGCTGGTGCTGTTGAGAACCCCGCGCTGGATCAGTGATAAGGTGTTCAGCACCCCGTTTTGCGCAAGGGTCGCGGTGTTAAGCTCGCCGCTCTGCTGCACCGAGAGCTGCTGCAGACTGCCCGTCTGCAGGGCGCTGATGGTGTGCGCTGCGCCCCGCTGCTGAAGTAGACCAATATTGCCCTCTCCCAGCTGAGTCAGTGCGGCAAACTCCGATGGCCCAAGATCGAACGCCGACGCCATGGAAACCAGGACAGCAAGCCAACACCCGACAACACACTTCACGACCTGCGAGCGTGAATACATGGGATTACATCTCCTTCAGATAGCGTTGTACCAGTGGCGACTGCAAGTCAGCCGCCTGCCGAAGCGACCACAGCCCATCACGCACGCCTTGCAAGGTCAGGTAAATGACCGCCGTGTCGATCGCCTCCTGCACGCACATCTGCGCCGGTTCATTACGCGTAATGCCCGCTTCAAACTGCAGCAGATCTTTGAATGCGACAAAGCGAAATACACTTGGCCTGATCTCGTAGGAAAAAATCGTTTTTGAGGTCGATATGCTGTTGAGTACCTGCCCAGTACGGATATCGACACTGCGCAGGTTGATCGTCACCTGATCCATCCGGTACTGCACCGATGCGCCCACACCGAGATAATTTGCGCCCGCGCCGCCGGTCCGGAGATTGTTTTCATAGGCAACGATGCCACCCTCGATGATCAGCGCGGCTGGCATCAGCTGTGGCAAGACGGGTGGTGTCGCTCCCTTCTCTGCCGGGATCTCAAGCGCGCGAATGATCTTCCGCTCGGTTAGCAAGTTCTGCAGATTCTCCCGCTCTACCGGAAGGTACCACCCAGAGTCTTTCAGCGATTTGATCAGCATCGACGCTGCTCCCTGCGTCACTGCCGTGGAAAATGAACTGTCGGGCGCAGACTTGTACTGCCCTGTCTGATCACGCAAGCCATAGACCGCCACGGCAACCTTACCTTTGGGCGGCGGCAGTTGTGTCAGATCACGGTGCGCGTCACTTCGCGGCTGCAAGATCGCGCCAGAAAGCGGCGCGAGGGGCACGCGCGACACACAGGCGGCAAGCACGCTCACCACACCCAGGAGAAGCACATGCCGGCTGATGCGCCCGGGCGAAAGACCACCAGCAAACTTCACTGACTGACCTGAAAACTCGTCGAACTGCCGTTCGTCTTGTCTGTTGTCTTGATCTGTAACAAACCGCCACCCAGATCGACGATCTCTATCTTGAAATCTCTTGTGTCCAGCGAGCCTGGAATCAGTTTTCCATCGCTGCCGATCACGCTGGATGCGGATGCCGTGGCAATTCGGCTGAGTATCGATCGCTGCAAGAGCTCATTGAACTGCTGCAGAGCGCTTTGTCCCGCCAGACCGCCGCCGATCGAGATGCCTGCGCGTGAGGAGTCCTTGTAGTTATTGATCGCCTGCGCAGTAGCCAGCAGATTCGGGCCGTGCAGCGGGTTGCCGCCAAATATGGGATTCACCGGAAGATAGACCATCTCGGTGGCCTGTACCTGCGCGCACAGCGCCAGCGCGACGACTACGTGCCGCAGACCGCGCGATATGGGCACACACATCACCACGCATTCCTCGCAAGGTCTTTGTCATTGTCGAGACCGGCATCAATCTCCGCCTGATTGAGACGCTGCCATAGTTGTTCGGCAGCCTGCTCACTGAGGCCCCGTATCAGTCCACGCGCAGCCGGCAAAGTGAACTGCAGCAGCCGATCACCATCATGCTCGATCCAGATCACGCTGCCCGTTCTCGCCGATGGACGTTCACGCACGATGATCAGGACACGCTCGCTGATGTACTTGTCGCGCCAGAGGGCGACGAAATACCGAAAAAAATCCTGACCAGCGACGGTCACGGTCTGTCCCAGCACCATTCCCTCATCGAGCCGATCAGCGCGTGCATCGACCGTCGGACTTGCCAGCAGCAGGGCGACACAGCAGACCTCTAACGAACGACAGACAAAATCACCGCGCATCCAGTTCTCCGGGCAATCAATGAACGGCGGTGAAGATAAGTGATACTTGGTGCTGGTTCCAGACGGACAGATGGCTATCAGTGATTGCCTTGAACTGGATCAATCTCTCATTGAAAAGAACCGCAGCAAGGTCAGGCGAACGATGCGCTCAGTCAGACACGGATGCTTTCGTGCACTTGCCCTGAAAATTCTCTTCGCGTGTCAGGTCAGTCCTCTTTTTTTCCAGCGTGGCGACATGCTCGACCGTCATGGCCTCTCGGTGGATGGTGAGTGATTCGTGAAGAAAAGTATCTTCGTCATCGAGCGAGCGAATGCAGGCAATCTTGTCTTTGCGCCAGGTGTGGCATGTGTAGCCCTCCAACTCGTGCAGCTTGAATACGTAGCGCCGGGCTTCGTCGCGCGATGCATCATCAGCCGGCTCATGCGGCTTTTTGGACAGGGTCGCCACCGTACCGCGACACTCCAGCGTGAGCTCGTAGTCATCCTGAAGTCCGCAAGCAGTGAGCGACGCCAGCGCGACCACTAGGCTTGACAGACGCAGATAGGAAGTCGGAAATATCATTGGCGGTGCGGGCAGTATCTGCCGAAATTTTGCTTATTCGACAAGCCCTCTCAAGAGATGCCCGCCAGCGACCATCATACGCTGCCCAGCAGCGATGGAGCGCAAGAACTCATCCTTTGCTAAGATCCGCCGATAATAAAGATTCGATCAAAAATCTATCTCCACCCTGCCGAAGGGGGATCAAATCATGTCCGACGAATTCCAGGTATTCCGCGGCGATCGCCCAACCGAGGAAGCCGAAAGCCCGCTTCAGTCACCGGCCAAGCCCAAGGCAGCAGCCGTCATTTCAAAGAACAATCTGCCCGCTGCCGAGCCTGCTGGCGACCTGCCCGAGGCCGTCGGTGCAGAAAAGCGGATCGCCGAGTCGATTCCCGAGATCGAGCCTGGCCCGGTCAACTTCGAGACCGAACCAGAGCCTCCGTACAATTTCGAGATTGACCCCGACAGCCTGTGGCGCATGCCTGAAGCTATGCAGGAACGGCTATCCAACCTGAACTCCACCGTGGCGGTGATTCATCAGCAGCTTGATGATCAGGAACGGGACTCTGCCCGCATCGCCAAGGCCTTGCGCGCGCTGCAATAAGTGCCGCCACAAGCGCCGCAACAAGCTCTGCGGCAGTAGCCGCCTTGATTACTGCTCGCAGGCGATTGCCATCAACCGCTCCTCTGCGCTTTGCTGCGCTGGCGACTTCCACTCTCCTACGAGGGACTGTTCGGCCACCATCGGGCCCGCACCCATGCCACCCGCCATCTGCTGGTAACTGAGCACACGCATCTGCTCTTTGCGGCAGTTGACCTCCGTGGCATAAGTCACCGAACGATGCGGCTTGCCGTCGATACCCGCCGTTTCGGACCGAAGGTCATGCAAATCCCAGATGAAGGCCGTGCCACTCATCAGCAATACGCGCTCTTTGTCGTAATACCGGCTCAGGTCAGCGCTTTGTGCGTAGCGTACCCAGTTCTCGGCAGTCGCGGGCAACGTAGCGGCAAGCAGCGCGATAGTCATCAAAAGCTTCATTGAAAACTCCAGTCAGGGAACCCGTGTAAGAAATAGGAAGGCCGCGAAGATCTCGGACGCTAAGTTTTCATTCGCGGCAAAAAAGGGTTCCCGGTGTGACGACGGGAACCCTTTTTATCTTTGCGTGCGCCATGCAGTGGCGTGTTATTGCCCCAGCTTGTAGCTCACCGTCTGATGCAGCACATAATCGATAGGCTTGCCATTCGCGGTCGCCGGAGCAAACTTGAGTCGCTTCACCGACTCCGCTGCGGCCGTGTCGAGATCTGCATAACCACTGGAGTCGATGATACCGACCGCGCCCACGGTGCCATCGGCCTTGACGGTGATGGACAAGAGCAGGCTGGTCTCATTGCCCATGGGCGGCATATTGCTGACCATGGAGGGGGGCACGACTTTGGGCGGAGCCGTCGGAGCGACCGGCGCGGCTGAATGCGCGGGCGCGGATGCAGGCGCCGAATGCGAATGCTGATTTGATGCGCATCCGGTCAGACCGAGCAGACTTGCCAATAAGGTAATACAAATCCCGCTTGCGATTTTTCTGGACATCGGTAGTCTCCCGAAAACCGGTTTATTGAATTTATTGAATAGCGCGTCTTCCCCGAAAAAGCCGCCAAACTATATCAGCTATTCGATAAGAAAATTCCGAAATGAAATTTACATTACTTATTTGCTAATAATATCTTGAGTAGCTAATAAGAGACGTAGAGGCGAGGGATTAACATCGCATCTGACTGCGCAAACAAGGAGATTGAATTGAGTCTGGAGAGAACCGCCAAAGCCCTGAATGCCAGCCTGAGGGCTTTGTCCAAACCGGCGAATGAAATGAGCTCGCAAGAGATTGCAATGCTGCTGCTGATCGCCTCCAAATCACTGACGGAGTACATCAGCTTCTCCAACTCGCTGGTGGATATCACCAGCGATGCCTATATCGAGAGCAAGGAAATTCTGGCGATGACCGAGGTGTTCAATGAACTGATCCTCTACCTGTCACGCGCGCGAACCTATGCACCCCTGTCAGAGAATTCGCTGATCGAGACACGCACGCTGAATGAGCTCAGGGATTTGCTCGTCACGCTCAAGCAGGAGGTCGATCAGCAGCAAACCGTCTGATTGTCAGGCGACACCACGAGAGCCGCTCCTAGCGCCAGTCTGCCCGCTCATACTGAACGAACCGACCATCTTCCCACAGCCCCTCCATCGGCACACGGTCTTGAGCAAAGCTGAACGTGCCTCGACCGTGATAACGGCCATTCACGAACTCACCTTCGTATTTTTCACCGTTAGGGTACGCCATCGTTCCTTTGCCAGTGATCTGGTCTCGGGTGAAGTCGCCGCTGTAGACGCGACCATCGGCAAATTCATACGTGCCTTGGCCATGGAAATCATTGTTTGCAAAACTGCCCTCGTAGCGTTCACCACTGCGGAAGCTGTATGTACCCTGCCCCTGCCGAACGCCTTGCGCAAACTCGCCCTCATAGCGGTCGCCATTTCGGTATAGCCAGACGCCCTTACCGGTGATCTTGTCCTTCGCATACTCACCCACATATTTTTCGCCGGTCGCGAAACGATACTCACCCTGTCCGTGCTTGGCACTGTCGTTGAATTCACCCACGTAAACATCGCCGTTGCGGTAGGCATGCGTGCCGTGTCCGGTGATCCTGCCCTGAGTGAATTCGCCGCGATATTTTTCGCCATTGGCAAAGCTCAGCGAGCCCTGACCGTTCTTCACATCGTCGAAAAACTGGCCTTCGTACCGACTGCCACTCGGGAAGGAGTACACACCCTCGCCATGCTTGAGACCATTCCGCACATCGCCGACATAGTTGTCCGGCATTTTTGGCGCGGGGGGCGGCGGTGGCGGCGAGGCGCAGGCAGAGAGAAACAGGGCCGCAGTGGTCAGGATTACTCGGGTCGTTTTCATCATTCGGCTTGTCTCGTCCGTTAACGAGTCAGTAATAATAATTAACCAATTGATGATAAACAGAATAACTCGCGAACTTTAATTTTTCAGGTGTAAATTTCCAAGTAGGTAACTGTGCTAGTATCTCCCCCGCTCTATCCGGGCCAGTTCGGTATTGGTCCATTCCAAATTTTTTCGATTTCGATGTCGGATCCAAGACAAAGCATAAATAAAATGAAAACGATGAAAATGATCAAAACGCTTCTCACCGTCGGCTGCTTCCTGCCGGCGCTTGCCCTTGCCAATGACGTGCGGGGAAATGGATTGACCTATGACTACGTGGGTATCGGCTATGCGCAAGTGCGCCCGACGACGGCGCTGCGCGGCAGTCTGATGGGTGTCACGATCGAAGGCAGCAAACTGGTGCATGAAAACTTTTTTGTGCAGGGCGCCTACCTCGACACCTCAGCGGAGAAATGGAAATTCCGTGGTACCGAATTCAACACTGACTGGGATTACAAGCAAACGCAAATCAGCGTTGGCTACCGACAGGCACTGAAGGCAGACACCGACTTGATCGCGACAGTGGGTTTGGTCAACGGAAAATCACGGATCGAACAAGTGACCAACACCAGCGACCGGATATTTCCTGTTACCGTTGGCGTGAAATCGCGCTTGACCGAGACGCTGCAAGGCAGCGCGGAGGGATTAATCGTGGAAGGAAATTTCGGCTACCTGCTCAACCTTCAGTACAAGATCAGCGATATCTACGCGCTTGGCGGCTACCTCAGGCATGACAAGGATAGCGATCTGTATGCGCTGACCGTGAGATTGCTTTTCTGATCTGTCTTACTTCAGCTTCCGCTCGCACTCCATTCTCACCTGCTCGCGCGCCTTGATATAGGCGCTGCGATCGCCGCCATCGGCGGGAAGCTTTCTCTCCAATCCCTGCTTCATGCAGGCTTCCATCGGATCGACTGAGCAAGCACCGAGAATGAGCGCGAGTAAAAAAGCCCCAGCTCGTTTCATGATCACCTCCCCATTACTGATATTCATCCGTCAAGCGGCAGCCAGACGCCTTCGATGCACCATCTGATAGAGCATCGGCAAGACTAACAAGGTCAACAGCGTCGATGAGAGTATGCCGCCGATAACCACCGTAGCCAGGGGTCGCTGAACTTCGGCACCCGTTCCTGTCGCGATCGCCATCGGCAAGAAACCCAGCGAGGCGACCAGTGCCGTCATCAGCACAGGACGCAAGCGAGTCATCGTGCCCTCTCGAATCGCATCGTCAAGCGAGAGCCGCTGCTCCTCAAGGCTGCGAATGAAAGAGATCAGCACCAGCCCGTTGAGGACGGCAACCCCCGAGAGTGCGATAAAACCGACTGACGCCGAGATAGAAAACGGAATATCACGTAGCCAGAGCGCCAGAACCCCGCCCGTCAGCGCAAACGGGATGCCGGTAAACACCAGCATGCCATCGCGAATATTGCCGAACATCGCAAACAGCAGCACAAACACCATGAACAAGGCCACAGGCACGACCAGCTTCAGGCGCTCGGTGGCCGATTGCAAGTTCTCGAACGCGCCACCCCAGAGCGTCCAGTAACCGGTCGGCAGCTGCACCTTCTGCAAGGCCTGCTCGGCCTCGCCGACGAAGGAACCGATATCCCTGCCGCGTACATTGGAAGTGACCACGACACGCCGCTTGCCATTCTCGCGGCTGATCTGGTTCGGTCCGGGCGCCAGTTCCAGTGTCGCGATCTCGGACAGCTGTATGAAGCCGCGACGGTTCTGGCTGTCCGCCAAGGGCAAGGTGATGGGCAAACGCTTGATCGCTTCCAGATCGGTGCGCAGGCTTTCGGGTAGACGCACGATAATCTCGAAACGACGGTCGCCCTCGAACAGCGTGCCAGCGGTCGCGCCACCGACGGCCGCAGCCACCACGTCCTGAACTTCGGTCACATTGAGCCCATAGCGCGCGGCCTTCTGCCGATCGACATGCACGGTCAGCACGGGTAACCCGGTGGTCTGCTCTACCTTCACCTCAGACGAGCCCGGTACCTGTCGAAGCACCGCTGCCGCATCTTCGGCCAGCCGGTGCAGCGTGTCCATGTCATCGCCAAAGATCTTGACTGCGACATCGCTGCGCACACCGGAAATCAGCTCATTGAAGCGCAGCTGAATCGGCTGGGAGAAATCATAGTTATTGCCCGGGATCTTCCACACCGTCGCGCTGATTTCTTGCAGTAGCTGATCGCGACTCTTTGACGGGTTCGGCCATTGCTCAGTGGGTTTGAGCATGATGTAGCCATCCGACAGACTGGGCGGCATCGGATCAGTGGCAATCTCTGCCGTGCCGATACGGGTAAACACACGCTCGATCTCGGGGAATTTCTGTTTCAGTGTGCGCTCGATATGTTTTTGCATGTCCACCGCCTGCGACAGACTGACGCCCGGCGCGCGTATGGTCTGAAATGCGAAATCGCCCTCGTTCAGATTAGGCACGAACTCGCTGCCCATGCGTGTCATCAGCAACACACTGAGAATCACTGAAACAGCAGCGAAGCTCAGCACAACGGGTTTAGCTGCCATGGCCTTGTCATAGATCGGACCGTACCAGCGGCGTGCAGCGACCATGAGGAAGTTCTCTTTCTCTTGTATGCGGCCGGTGACAAACATGGCCACGGCAGCGGGCACAAAGGTCACCGACAAAATGATCGCTCCGATAAGCGCGGCAACGACGGTGAAGGCCATGGGATGGAACATCTTGCCTTCGACGCCAGACAAGGCAAAGATCGGCAGGTATACCACCATGATGATGAACTGGCCGAATAACAGCGGCCGGCGCGACTCTTGCGCCGCCTCGAACACTTCTTCAAATCGCTCTTCACGCGTCAGCGGCCTGCCAAGCTTCTGCTGCGCATGCGCCAGCCGTCGTATGCAATTCTCTACGATCACCACCGCGCCATCGACAATGATGCCAAAGTCCAGCGCACCCAGACTCATCAGGTTTGCACTGACCTGATACTGGACCATACCGGTGAAGGTAAACAGCATCGACAACGGTATTACCGCTGCCGTGATGATCGCCGCGCGAAGATTCCCCAAAAAAACGAAGAGCACGACGATCACCAGAATCGCGCCCTCGATCAGGTTATTGCGAACGGTGCGTATCGCCTTGTCAACCAGGTTGGTGCGGTCATACACGGTGATCACATGCACGCCCTTTGGCAGATTGCGATTGATCTCAGCCATCTTGCGGTCGACCGCTTGGGAAACCACGCGACTGTTCTGCCCCATCAGCATGAACACGGTACCCAGCACTACTTCACGGCCATCTTCTGTGGCCGCACCTGTGCGCAGCTCGCGACCGATGGCGACCTCGCCCACATCGCGCACCCGTACCGGCACGCCATTGACGTTCTTGATCACGACATCGCGAAGATCATCCAGCGTGCGCAGCTGACCGGGAGCACGCACCAGATACTGTTCACCACGTTTCTCGATATAGCCCGCGCCGGTGTTGTGATTGTTGCGATCGACAGCAGCCACCAAATCGGATAACGAGACACCGAGCGAAGCGAGCCGCTCGGGATTCGGCGCGATGTGATATTCCTTGACAAAGCCGCCGATGGAATTGATCTCGGTAACACCGGGCACGTTGCGCAATTGCGGCTTGATCACCCAATCCTGTATCTCGCGCAACTCGGTGTCGGTATAGCTGCTGCCATCGGGCTTGCGCGCCTCTTTGTCAGCTTCCACAGTCCACAGATAGATCTCGCCCAGGCCAGTCGCGATCGGTCCCATTTCTGGGGTCAGTCCGGGGGGCAGCTTGTCGCGCGCCTGCGAGATACGCTCATTGACCAATTGTCGCGCGAAAAAAATATCGGTACCTTCATCAAAGATCACCGTCACCTGCGAGAGACCATAGCGCGATAGCGAGCGTGTCTGCTGCAAGTTGGGCAAACCCGCCATCACGATTTCGATCGGAAAAGTCACGCGCTGCTCGGCCTCCAGCGGCGAATAGCCGGGTGCCTGCGTGTTGATCTGTACCTGCACGTTCGTGATGTCAGGCACGGCATCGATGGGCAGGCGCTGGTAGCTGTAGATGCCCGCCATCGCCACGCCTACCGCACCGAGCAGGATCAGCAGCCGCTGCGCGATGGAAAAGCGTATCAGTCTCTCGAACATGATCAGTTCATCCCGCTCAGTAGCCGTCTTCCGAGGCGAGCTTGGACAGCTCGGACTTCAGTATGTAACTGCCCTTGCCGGCGTACCGAGTGCCAGGCGGCAGACCCTCGATGATTTCAATACTCCGACCGTCAGTCATACCGAGCTTCACCGCGCGTGGAACGAAGCTGTTCTCATTGCGAATGAAGACGACAGGCTGAGTGCCCAGCGTTTGAATGGCCTCGCTGTCGACAGCAACTGGGACCTGCACATCGGAAGCGTTCACCTCCACAGTCACAAACAGGCCGGGACGCCAGGCGCCTTGGGGGTTCGCGAGCAGAATGCGTGCTTTCGCCATGCGCGTTTGCTCGCCCACCAGCGCTCCGACAAAGGCCACCGTGCCCATCGCCTTGGCCTCGAACGCCGTTGCGCGCACGGTCAACTGACCTCCGACACGCACATGGGGCAAATCCTTTGCTGGAATGTGCACCTCGGCCCAGACGGTCGAGAGATCCGAGATGGTGAAGATCGGCGAATCCTCTTTGACGGATTCGCCGATGCTCAGATTACGCTCGACCACCAGACCATCATAGGGCGCGCGCAGCTCGAAGCGATTCAGCCCCCGCTCGCCCGTGTTCGCCCCGACCGCTGCGAGCTTCTGGCGTGCGTTCTCAAGCTCGAGCTCAGCCTCTTGCACCGAGTGCTGCGCCTGAAGATAGTCTTGCTCGGCGCTGATCTTCTGTTCCCACAGACGCTTTTCGCGTGCGTAAATCGATTGCGCATGTTCCAGTCTGCGCTCTGCCGCTTTGAGCGCTGCGCGCTGCTCGGAAATCATCTGGCTAGAGAGCACGGCGAGCAATTGACCTTTCTTCACGATCTGCCCCGTCGACACGAGTACGGAATCTGCCACACCGGGCACACGGGGTACGACATGCACGGTGCGGTCGTCATTGAGCTGTATCTCGCCGGGGAATTGCAGCACCGTCGCAATCCGCACCGGGCCGGCAGCGCCGATCTCTATCGCTGCGGCCTTGATCTGCTCATCGTCCATCACTACTTTGGGCTGCTCGCGCTGCGCCGGCTCGACCGATTTCTGTGCGTCGCCAGGTCCATCATCATCGAAGGGATTATTATCTGCACCCTTGTCCGACAGCAGTATCATCGCGGCCAGCAGCACACCGACTGCGATAATCACCGCAATGGCCAACCACTGCCCCTTGCTGATGCCCTTGCCGCTCCCGAGTCCCGGATCATTGAATGTCATGGTTATTCTCTCGATGATGAAGTCACAGGATCGGCACTTACCTGCCCGAGCAGACTTTCCAGTTCTGTCTGTGCACGATGAAACGCCGCTAGCGCCGTCAGGTACTGCGATTTGGCACTGAAATAGGTACGCTGCGCATCAAGTACCTCAAGGAAGCTGAACTTCCCGTTTTCAAAGCCGATGGTCGCTGCTTCATACGCGGACTGTGCACCGGGAACCAGATCCCGGCGCAGTAGCTCCACCTCGTCGCGCCGCGCACCGACACGCTCGAGTGCTTGCAAGGCCTCGCTGGAGAGGCTCACGCGCACGGCGCGCAATTCTTCGCGTGCCTTATCCTCACGACGCAGCGCTTCCAGCAAATTACCCTGATTGCGATTGAACACTGGCAGCGGTACTTTGACACCAACCAGCACCTGATCACCGCTGAGGGTCTCCTGGCGTTTCATGCCGAGGCTGAAACTGACGTCCGGTACCGCGCGTCTCTGCTCAAGGCTGACCAGCGAGCGCCGGCGCTCCAGCTCGCGCTGTGCGCGCTCGAGCAAGGGTGAGGCTGCCAATCGCCGCTGCACCACCTCGAGATCGGGCGAGGCCATCAGCCGGTCCAGTTCACCAGACACTTCGGTAAACCGTGGCTCCGGATTGCCCCACAGCCCGGACAGACGATGCCGTGCATTTCTCAGCTGGCTTTCAGCCTGCAGCAGCGACACGCGAACGCCAGCCTCGGCGACGCGGGCGCGGGTTTCTTCGACGGGTGATACCTTGCCCGCGGTGACCCGCTTGGAAGCGATATCCGTCGCTCGCTGCGCAAGTAGTACCGTCTGCTTGGCCAGGGCCGTTAGCTCCTGCGCGGCGAGCACATCAAAGAATGCAGCAGTCACCGCTGCACGCAAACGCAGCTGAGCACTTCCAAGGTCCGAGACGGCCACGATACGACCCCGTTGTGCCGCCTCGATGCGTGCCTCGCGCTTGCCCGCCGTTTCGATCGGTATGTCCAGTTGTGCGGTGCTGCTGCGCGATGCATGGCGCATGTCTTCAGCGGCATACGCGATGTCGGGATTCGGACGCAACGAACCCTGCAGAATCTGACCCTCGGTCGCCTCGATCTCGCGGCGCGCCGCCGCCACCGTGGGGCTGTGTTCAAGCGCAAGCCGAATCGCTTCATCCAGTGTGAGCGATGTCACCGGCTCGAGGTAAGGCTGATCGGTGGCGGACAAGCTGACCGCAGTCTGTGCCAGCGCCGCTGATAATGGCACTGAAAAAACGCTGGCCACCAACAACGCCGACGTCAGTGATCGCGAAGGCTTGCTGAAAAATGTGAATGAATGTGTCGGTTTGTGCATGCTGCACTCCAGTTGCCGTTTGAACTGATATGGCCAGCGCGGACCACTGCCCGCATGGGCTCAGCGCAGGAGAAGCTCGCGGTACGCGGCATGATGCCATGCAAGCCGGAAAGCCTCTGCTCTGGCCAGAGAGCTGAGCCTCAGGACCAGTTGGGGCGTTCAGGCAAATCGAGAGGTGGGGCCGCAAGGCGCAGATTGATGGCGTCAGCGGGCTCGATGAAGGCGAGTACCGCCACCGCAGCGCCAGACTGGATCATCAGCGCAGTGAGGAATCCGGCCTGACACAAACTGCAATCGGCATCGGCAAGCGTAATGCCTGATTGAGCTGCCTTGGGTGACTCGTGCTCGTGCTCATGATGACCGAAATGCGTGGCTGAGACGCCGTGTTCATGCTGGCAATAGCCCGCCGCCGCAGCCCAAGAGGTCTGCAGCGATATCAGCGAGAGCAGGAAGATGGCAACCAGTTTACACATCGCTGGCATTTTATCAGCCCGGTGCCGTGCCCGCGAGGCGTTGCCGGATGTCGTCCGAAGTCGCTACTGGGCGACCCGAGGCCTCGATCTTTTTGCGCGCTGCCCGGACCTGATCGATGTTGCTGACAGCATGCCCGAACGGCGCGTCTTCGAGCCCCACTCGCACATGGCCGCCGCGCCGCAGTGCGGGCTCGATCAATGCATCGATCTCGACACCGAGCCCTGCCACCATCCAGGGCGCGGATGGGCACTCTTCAGCCAGCAGAGAAAGATAAGCGTCGAGCGCCCATTCTCGCGGCGGAAAACCAAACGTAAGGTGCTGTGAGAACATCATCCGGAACACCGGTATCGGCGCGCCGGGGTACGCGCGGTGCAGCGCCGAACCCAGCCGCATGAAGCCCGGCTCATAGATCGCATAGGATGGTGTGATGCCGTAATTCTGCGCGAGTGATAAGCCGTGGCGAACATGGCTTTCCGGATTGGAGTAAATGAAGCCCTCTTTGCCTGAGGGGATCTCTTCGTAGCGGCTGATATTGGTCGATCCGGGGTCGACGACTGACCATTCAATCAGTCCGGCACGCACCAACTTATCCACTGCAGTGTACCGCTGCGCTGGCGTGAGAGGGTTCGGCGAATCCATGTCCCCGGTAAATGGCAGCGTGCCATAGCAAATGACATCGGCCTTCGCGCGTATCCGTTCAATGATGGGCGCGTAGATATCGTAGTCATCGCGCTGCTTGCCAGTGACAGGATCGTACGCATGAAAATGAACAATGGAAGCGCCCTCGTCTGCGCAGGCCAGCGCCTCGCTAACGATGTCGTCGGCGGTGACGGGAATGCCGGGCTGTCGCTGCCTCGACCACGGGCCGTTGACCGCGACTTCCAGCCATGCCGGTTCAGTGACTGCCATAGATCCTCCTTATTATTGTTATTTTGCCGGGGACTAGCCGGGTGCCGCCGGCTCCCGGACACTCAAGAAAATGCCTCGCGACGCCGATTATAACGAGTCTGAATGTGTACCGACCCACCGTATGAGGATGCCATGCGAGCCCTGCTGCTGACCTTTGCCCTTCTGATGACCCTGACGCACCTGCCCGCTCGCGCCGATGCTCACGCCGAGATTCGCAGAATGTGTGAATCCGTCGCCGCCAATGCCGAGGCCTTCGCCTACGAGCGCAAGAAGGGCTACACGAAAAACCAGATCAAGGACAACGCACGCCAGATCGCGAACCAGCGCGACCTGGACAAGCCGGCGCTGGATGCCTGGTATGCGGAGATCGACTGGTTGTTCAAATTCCCGAATCTTCGCTTCGGGCCGGTGGGTTTGAGGGACAGGCGCTTTGAGGAATGCATGAAGCAGCATGAGCCGAAGTGAAGTGTCTACAAAAAATCAAAGACACTGGATTCCGGCCTGCGCCGGAGTGACCGTATTGAGGCTGATAGGCTTTTAATCAGTCATCCCGGCGCAGACCGGGATTCAGCGTCTTTTACCACGCCAGCGACCTCTGTCATCCGGTCACTCAACCGGAAAACACGCTCAGGGCTTGAACCCGCAGAGGTAAACAAACAGCTTCTCCGTCGGCGAGTTCGGCAGCGGGAAGACCGGATCACCGGGATACTTGTCGTGGAACAGCACCTTGCCCTGAAAGTAGCGCTTCTCATAGCCGATACGCGACAACGCACGTACGCGCCGTTTTTCACAATCGGCTTCCCACACCACTTTGTTAGACATTCGTGTCTCGCGGCTGCGGCCATTGAGGAGTGTCGTGACGCGCGGCTTTTTGCCACGGGTCTTGGTGGCCGGATCGACGTAATAGGTATCTTCGGCGGCAGTGACGATCAGCAGTCGCCATTCCGCGCTGGCGGGCAGCGCAGTCAGCATCAGGAGGATGGCAAGGAGTCGTTTCACTGGTCTTAGGAGAGGACGCGTCAACGAGCATAATCGGCTCGACGCCAGCAGACTTTTGCTTGACTGCGCCACGATATCAAAACAAAAACTAAAGTGATTCAGCAGACTTGCTCTAGAATCCTGCAAGGCACCCACTATCGACGACTCCCTGCCGCCCATGGACAAGACTGTTGCCTCGGCCACCACGGCCGCCACCTATCAACGGATCGAGTATGCTCCGCCGCCCTCGAGCAGGCCGGCGACCAGCACGACGAATCCGTTGCGGCCTTCGCCGGCGTTTGATGCGGCGAGCCTGCGTGCGCAGGAACGGGCGACGCTGGACACCACGCGCGACTCGACGTATCAACCCTCGAGCCCATATCGTCAGCAGACCTTCGATGCTCGCTTCGGGCAGGTCGGTGTGACGCTGGATGTCAAAGTCTAGACGAGAGTTCTGCGCCCAACGCAGCATTGATCTGGCGACGCTGACCGAATATCAGTGCCGCGCGCAGCTCATGCAAGTCCGATTATGCTGCTTGCTGCGGTGACGCTTGCTGTGCTTGCGGGTGATGATCCCCATCTTGAGTGGCTCTCGCCCCCCAGGAATTGCGCAAATGTGGCGGTGTCCCCGGCTGTAAGGCGGTCGTCCGTACCGGTGTTATTTCACCGTCACCTCGATGGTCTTGCGATACTTCGCGCCATAAGAACGGTGCGCGCCATCGGCAAACTGCATCGTCAGCTTGTGCTTGCCCGGTGGTAGAGTGATCTGTGTCTCGGTTTGCCCTTTGCCGAAATGACGATGCTTGTCATCCATCGGAATCACTGCATTCTCTTCTATGTCTGCTGTATCAATCAGCAGATGATGATGGCCGGTACCCGCAGTCATGTCGCCGGCGGGTACGACGCTCATGCCGTCGACTGCGAATCGCACGGTGAACGTCGATGACACGGTATCACCGTTCTTCGGCTCGACAAAATCCACGTACTGTGCAAAGACGGCACTGGCCGAGAGCATCATGGCCGCGCCAAGAATGAGAGAACGAAGTTTCATGCAGACTCCCTGTTGATGGTCGACGATTGCAGGCCGCAGATCCGAAGACACTGCGGTGCCTGTATTATCGTTCACATCGTTTTTCCATGCAGCAGATGTCGGCAGCTTCAGGTCACAAGGTGCTGAGGATTTCCACCGATACATGCTTCGATGTTATCGATCAGCTGATCGGCCAGGAACTGCATCGCGCCATCCGACGCCCAGGCGACATGGGGCGTGAGAATGAAATTCGGCGTGCGTATCTCGAGGAGCGGGTTACCCTCTTTCGGCGGCTCTTTGGTGAGTACATCGAAGCCCGCACCGGCGATCAGCCCGGTCTCGAGTGCTGACTTGAGCGCCTGCTCATCCACCAGTCCGCCGCGTGCGGTGTTGATCAGGATCGCGCTACGTTTCATCTGTTTGAACTGCTCAATGCCGATGAAATTGCGCGAAGCTGGGGTCAGCGGGCAATGCAGCGAAATGATGTCCGACTCGGCGAACACCTTCTCAGGGTCGGTGAACTCCACGCCAGGTGCCTTGGGTGGGGGATGATCAGCGAACAGCACCCGCATGCCTAGCGCACGGCCGATGGCTGCAGTCGCCTGCCCAAGCGCGCCCTCGCCGAAAATACCGAGCGTACTGCCGTGCAGATCTTGTATCGGATGATCGAAAAAGCAGAATTGATCTTGCGCCTGCCAGCGTCCACGCAGCACATCCTCGCGGTAAGCGATCAGATTGCGACGCAGCGCAAAAATCATCGCAAAGGTGTGCTCGGGCACGGTGTGCACCGCATAGTTGCGGATGTTCGCTACCGAGACACCCCGCTCGCGACAGGCATCGATATCAATCACATCGTAGCCTGTCGCCGCGACGGCGATCATCTTCAGATGCGGCAGTTGCTCTAGGGTCGAGCGACGGATCGGCACCTTGTTGGTGATTGCGATCGTCGCTTGCGCCAGACGCGCGGCGACGTCCGGCTCCAGTGTCTGCTCGTGGTCTTCCCAGCTATGAGGAAATGCCGGGCGCCGAACCTCAGCCTTTAACGACTGTCGATCGAGAAAGACTATTCGATGCATGTGTTTCCTTGTTGTGGTGAGCGGCGTCGCGAGCGAGCAGACCGGACGGCGCAGAATGATGGCGCCAGTACTCTCCTGCCGCTGCCACACCGCTACCCGGGGTGACCTTGATGCCGCAGTCAAGCATCGCCATTTCAGCGCCGGCGATCGCTGCCATCAGGTGCACTTCATTCATGTCACCAAGGTGGCCTATGCGGAACAACTTGCCCGCCACCTTCGACAGGCCTGCGCCCAGCGACACGTTGTAACGATTGAATGCTTGAGCGATGACCTCGGCTCCGTTCACGCCCTCGGGCACCATAATGGCGGAGACTGTATCGGAGTACCACTTGGCTTCTTTGGCGCACAACTTCAGCCCCCAGCCCTTCGTCACTGCGGCGCGCACGCCCTCGGCGAGGTAGTGGTGGCGGGCAACGATGTTGTCGAGGCCCTCTTCTTCGATCATTTTCAGCGACTCGACCAGACCGTACATCAGCGACAGCGCAGGCGTGTACGGAAAGTAGCCGCTGGCGTTGGAATTGATCATGTCACCCAAATCAAAATAGCAGCGCTTGAGCTGCGCGGTGTGGCGCATCTCAAGCGCCTTGGGGCTCGCGCACAGGATGCCCAGACCAGCGGGCAGCATCAGGCCTTTTTGCGAACCCGAGACGGCCATGTCCACGCCCCAGTCATCAAAGCGAAAATCGATCGAGCCCAGCGACGACACTGCGTCAACGAACAGCAACGCCGGATGCTTGGCCTCGTCGAGCGCCTCACGAACGCCGGCGATGTCTGAGGTGACGCCGGTGGCCGTCTCATTGTGGCAAGCCAGCACAGCTTTGATGCGATGTTCGGTGTCGGCTTTCAAGATATCAGCGTACTGCTGCAGCGGAACACCGGTACCCCACTCGCAATCCACAATCTGCACATCTAGCCCGAGGCGGGTGCACATGTCTATCCACAGATGGCTGAACTGACCGAAGCGTGCGGCCAGAACGCGGTCGCCAGGCGAGAGCGTATTAGTGACAGCGGCTTCCCAGCAACCGGTGCCGGATGAGGGAAACACGAAGGGCGTGCCGCGCTCAGTACGGAAGACTTTCTTCAGGCCTGGCATGATCTCGCGAGTCAGCGCAGGAAATTTCGGTGAGCGATGATCTTCCATCGACACCACCATTGCGCGCAAAACGCGATCGGGTATGTTGGTCGGTCCGGGGACAAACAGAAAATTACGTCCAGCCATGAGGTACTCCTTCCGTATCATTCAAAAGTATGTGGTAACGCTTGTGCACGACCCCGGTCTGTAGCGGCGCCGCGAGTGCCGCAGGTTTAACTTGGGTACACAGGGAAAGCGTCGGTGAGCTTTTTCACTTCGGCCTTCACGCGCTCGATGTTGGCCGGATCATGCGGATGGTCGAGCACATCGGCGATCAGATGACCGACCTTGGCCGCTTCGGCTTCCTTGAAACCACGCGTCGTCATCGCCGGGCTGCCCAGACGAATGCCGGACGTGACAAAAGGCTTCTCCGGATCATTCGGTATGCCGTTCTTGTTGCAAGTCATGTGCGCCGAACCCAGAATCGCCTCAGCCTCTTTGC
>Ga0315902_10002523_pt1 | contig 28401 bp, 27 predicted proteins | sample LakEriMetagenome_9_FD_203523 | JGI IMG/M metagenome (GOLD analysis project Ga0315902, IMG submission 203523) | Freshwater fungal communities from buoy surface, Lake Erie, Ohio, United States - Buoy 12 MA117 | ecosystem: Environmental > Aquatic > Freshwater > Lake > Lake biofilm | place: USA...
GTCAGCACACCCATCGTCGTGGACGTGGATGCGCTCGGCAATATCTTCGTGAACGGCGAACAGAAATCCACCAGCGCGAAGGATCGCGAACTCAAGGCGCTCGAGGAATTCCTCGCCAGTGCCGCGAAAAATTCGCCGGACGATCCGGTGATCATCCGGCCCAACATGGAGGCACGCCACGAGCGCGTCGTGGACGTGCTCAACGTCTGCCGCCTCGCGCGCGTCGCAAAGCTCAGCTTCGGCTGATCGCGTCCCGCAACGGGCGCAAAACATCCGATAGCAGCGGCGCATCACGGCGAAACTGGAGGAAGCGGCGACTTCGGGTTCCAGATCGCGCCGACGGCGGGCGGGCCGAAAGGCTCCCCGGCGTATTGCTTTGCGTCTCTGAAAATCGTTGATGCTCAACCCACGCCGGGCATTCGTCGGCGCCGATGAACGTGGTTCCCCAGCGTGGTCATTCACTGCATCCTCCGTTTTCGGAGCATCGGAGCGTCTAATACGCACGGCTGGGACGGCCTTTTTGGAAAACGCGGGGTTGGAAATTCCGCCCGGTCGGCGTGTGCGGAAATATCCGTGCATCATGCGGGCGACGGACGGGCGAGCGACCCGGTGAGCGTGGTGATCACGCAGGGATCGAAACCTCCTGTGGACACCCCATCATCAATGCAACTCAACTCATGAACACACCGCGCACATTCCTCCTCGCGCTCATCTCCGCCGGCATCGCCTGTGCGCAGAACACTCCCGCTCCCGCCCCCGCCGCTGCGCCTCAGAGCGGCGGCGAGGGAGTTCTGGCATCTTCGCGGAGATGAGCATGCTCGTTGTGATCGAAAATGCCGCACTTCCGCTGTCCGAACTGAGCGGGGAAAATTGCGGGCTTCGCGGGGCTTTGCGCGGATCGCAGAATCAGCTTGTCGAAACTGCGGACAGGATTGTCCGCGTTACTGGAGCTGCAGGCCGCTGTTGCCGTCGCGCGAGACGGTGCCGCCGTTTGGATCGCCGAGGCGCTTTGCTTTTTTGAAGGCCTCCGTGGCCTTCGCGGTGTCGCCGCCCTTCTGGTAGAGGATCGCGAGCTTGCCCCACGCGTGGGTGAACTCGGGATCGAGCTTCACCGTCTGCTCGAACGCTGCGATAGCCTCCGCATTCTGTCCGTCCTGCATCGCGCAGGTGCCGCGCGAATACAACTCGGCGATGGCGTATCCGGAACCGTTTGCACCAGGGACCTTCACCGCGCCGGACGGCAGCGTATCGAGCGGAGGCTGGCCGGGCAGATTCGCGGCGATGGGCATTCCGCTTGGCATCACCGGAACCGCGGGCGCCTGCTGTGCGCGTTCGCGTTCGGTGAGGGATGCGAGCGCGGATTTTCCGGGTGCGACATGCGTGACCTTCACGCTAGAACACGCGGTGAATCCGAGCGCCGCGAGTGCAGGCAGGAGGAAATGGAGCGGGCGGGCGGTTTTCATGGGCTTGAATCGCGGGAGTCTATTTAGCATTCGTCCTGCTAGCAAGCCGCGCTTTTTCCGGGTGTGGCCCGACTCGAACTACGAATGGACACGAAGGCACACGAATGAAGCGGAGATGCCCATGAGGGACGCTGCGGGCACCCTGCTGGAATCCCATTCTCGTGCATTCGTGTCCATTCGTGAATTCTTTCAAACTGAGCCGCTACATTTTTGTCCGGTGCTGGACAGCGCGGCGCGGCGCGTCTCTATTCCGGGCATGGGTCGGAACAAAATCATCAAGGTCGCCAGCATCACCGGCTTTGTCCTCGCGGAGATCTACATGGTCTTCACGGTGCTCGCGCCGTACCGGCCGGGGCTGGCCGCGCCCACGCGGATGCTCCTGCCGAAGGAGGCGATTCCTCAAGTCGAGGGCCCGGCGCAGCAGAGTGCGGGCGCGGTCGCGATGAAGCTCGTGGTGTGCGCGTTTTTCTTCGGGCCTTTCGGCGCATTCGTCGGACTCGGCGCAGGGCTGCTCATCGAGGGCGCGCGCCAGAAAATCGTCAGCCTGCGTTCGGCTTCTCGCCCGCAGAAGTGACCTTCTCGCCGATTCCGACGCGGCCCCGCAGATTTGCCACTTCGTCGCGCAGCATGTCGCGCCGCACCTGGAGGACGCCCACGTGCTGCTTCGCGCGGTCGAGTGCCGCCGCCAGCGCGTCGCGTTCCGCCTCGAGCGCACCTTCGCGTTCCGTCGGCGCGGAGGGGACGCGCACCGCAGACTGTGAGGCCTGTGCGGGCTTGGGCTGCGTCTTGGCCTGATCGAGCGCGGCTTTTGCGCGGGCGTTCTCGTTCCGCAGCACCTCGAGTTCGGCGGACTTGCGCACGACTTCGGTGGCGAGAGATGCCTTCTCCGCGTCGCTCTTTTTTACGCGCTCCGCGGATTCTGCCGCGGCGCGTTCCACTGCCTGCACGCGCTCCTCCGCCGTGATCCGGGCTGTGCGTTCCTTGCTGAGGACAGCCTGCGCTTCTTTCGCGGCGGCTTCATGCTGCGCGGCGAGGCCCGTGAGGCTGTCCACGCGGGCGGTGAGCAGTTGAAATTGTGTGTCGCGATTTTTCGCTGCGGCCTCCGCGGATCCGATGACCTGCTTGAGGTGCTCGATTTCACCGTCCTTTGCCGCCGCAAGCGCGTCGCGCTGCCGGTTGCGTTCGTTCATCTCGGCGCGTTCGGTCGTGGCCTTTTCCAGCGCGGCGATGGCGCGCGTCTTGTCCGTGGTGGCGGTGGCCGCTTCGCCGCGAAGGCGCAGAAGCTCCGCCTGCGCGGAATCCATCGAGGGCTTGAGCGCCGAGAGGCTCTTCGACTGTGCGGCAGCGTCGGCCGACGCGTCGTCGCGTTCCTTGCTCAGTGTGGTGAGATGATTCGCAAGTTCCCGGTTCTCGCGCTTGATCGCGGCCAGTCCTTCCGCGTCCGCCGCGCGCTCCCGTTCGGCCTCGGCGAGCTTCGTCTGGAGCCCCTGCGCGAATTCGCGCAGCTTCTTATCAGACTCGCGTGCCTCGGCGAGTGCGGCCTCGTTTTTGCGTGCCGCCTCGGCCTGCTGCTTCGTGGTCTGTCCGGCGTCGTTGCGCAGGCGTGCGAGTTCATTCTGTGCTTCGGAAAGCTGGGTGCGCAGGAGCTTCGCGGCTTCGGCTTCGGGCTGAAGTTCCATCACTCGCCGCACCGCCGTCTCGATATGGGCCGAATGCTCCGTAATCCGTTCCTGCGCCGCCTTGTTTCTGGCTTCCAGGTCGGCGAGCTGTTTGTGGAGTCCGGCCTCGGAATTTTTTGCAGTCTCCAGCCGGGTCTCGTAGCCGCGCACCTTTTCCGCAGCCGACTCGGAGAGGGTGCGGAGTTCACGCTGTGCCACGGCGAGTTCCTCCCGCAGCGGCAGCAGCTCCTCGATGACTCCGGTCATCTGTGTGTGTTCCGCGTGGAGGCTCTCGATCTTCGCGGCATGTTCCGTGAGCCGTGCCTCGCCCTGCGCGCGCTGCGACTGCGCGGCGGCGACTTCCGCGCGAAGTCCGGCTTCGGCGGAATTCGCCGCTTCAAGCTGTGCGGCGTGTGCGTCGGTCGCGGCCTTGGCGTCCGCCCGTGCGAGGTCCGCGTCGCTCTGCGCGGCGGCGATCTGCGTTCGCAATTCCGCGGCATTCGCCGCGGTCTTTGAAAGTTCGTCGCGCAACGGGCGCAGAACAGCCGCCTCGTCTTCGAGTGCCTTGCGCGCGGCGATGAACGATTCCTTTTCTTTCAGCGCCGCCTGCATCGCAGCCGCGTGCTTCTCGCGGGTCTGCTTCAATTCATCCGCAATCGTCGCCACGACATTTTCCGCGGAGGCCCGGAGCTGCGCCTCGCGCTGCGCGGCATCGGTAAGGCTTTTTTTCACCGATGTGAGTTCGTCGCGCAGCGGACGCAGCGCTGCCGCTTCGTCTTCGAGTGCCTTGTGCGCGGCGGTGAGCGTCTCCTTTTCCTTCTGCGCATCCTGCAAGGCCGAGGTGTGCTTCTCGCGGAGCTGGTTCAGCTCCTCCACGGCCTTCTCGGCTTTCGCCTGTGCCTTTTGCAGTTCGGCATACACCGCATCCGATGAGCCTCCGACGATCGCGAGTTTTCGTCTCACGAGCACCTCCACCGGCCCGGTCTCGGAATTCGGGATCACGAGCCGGCTGTGGCACGTCGGACAGTCAATCTTCACGCCCGCGGCGGATGCCTCGACGGCGATCTTTTGCGTGCATTCTGGGCAGCGGAATTTGATTTCGGCCATGTGGGCTTTGGTATTTGACCGGCGCGCAGCGGTGATTTTTTCACCGGGAAAGTTGGGCGTCGTCCGGGCTGGAGAGCATACATAGCACGCCCCGTGCGCAAAGCGCAAACGAGGGGCCGGCGCTGCTGCTCCACCATCCGCCGCCCGTCGCGCAATCGCCGCACGATCCTTCTCGCCTTTCGGAAAAACCTGCGCATCTTCCCGCCCCTTGTGAGTAACCTTACGACCACCACGTCGTTTCCCTTGGAGCTTCCGCAAGGCGATTTCGCCGCATTCATCTTCGACTGCGATGGCACCCTCGCCGACACCATGCCCACGCACTACCGCGCCTGGCAGACCGCGCTCGGCCCGCGCGCGGCGGATTTTCCCGAGGCGATGTTTTACGAACTTGGGGGCGTGCCCACGTGCCGCGTCGTCGAGATCCTGAACGAGCGCCACGGCTACTCGATGCCCGTCGAGGAGACCGTCGCGGTGAAGGAAAAATACTTCCTCGAATTCAGCAACGAGGTCGCGGAGATCGGCCCCGTCGTGGCGCTCGCGCGCGAATGGCATGGGCGCATCCCCATGGCTGTCGCCAGCGGCGGGCACCGGCGCATCGTCATGAGCACACTGCGCGCTCTCGGCATCGCAGGACTCTTCGACGCCATCGTGACCGCCGAGGACTACCTGCGCGGAAAACCGCACCCCGATCCCTTTCTTGAAGCCGCACGCCGGCTGAACGTCGTCCCCGAGCGCTGCCTCGTCTTCGAGGACACGAGCACGGGCCTCGCCGCCGCGAAAGCCGCAGGCATGGCATGCGTCCTCGTCCCGCCGCCGCCACGGATTCCGGGCGCGGTGTAAAGAGCCGCCTGGCGCTGGGGTGACATTTGGAATCCTGGTGTGCGCGAGGATCGCTGCGCGCCCGTGCGCGGCTACTGCTTCGGCTTTACAAATTCCATCTCCACCGATTCCCACGCGCTCTTGCCGAAGCTCCAGAGTTTCGCCTTGAGCACCGGATTCGCACCCGTGCGTCCGGTCATTTTCCAGTTCATGCTCGGAAACGGATCCTTCCTTTTCTCCGGCGGAAAAAATGCGACCAGCGCGGTGGAACTGACCTCCAGAATCTCCACGCCCTTGTTCTTTGGATCGGCCTTGATGTCCGCGCGGAACGGGATGCGCAGGCTCGGCGTGGTGGATGAATCCTCGTCCTGCGGGATGACTTCGACGACGCCGCTCGCAAAGCGGTTCTCCACATTCCACTCGTGAAAAACCACGCGGTAGAGATTTTTCAGCCCGATATTTTCCAGCAGGAGCACAGTCTGGTTTTCCGCGCGCGCACCGCAAAGTCCGCACAGCGGGAGCAGGCACGCGACGATGAGGCATCGCAGGGATTGTGTCCGGTTCATGGGGCGGAATCCTGAGTGTCCCGTCCGTGCCCGCAATGAAAAAACGGGCGCGCTTGCCGGAGCAGGCGGTTTCGCATTGCACCGGCGGAGGTGCGGGCGGACCCTGCGGCGTGAACCCGCCAGACACTGCGAAAATTCACATCGGCACCTGCGCATGGACGCATGATGACTGGCGCGGTGTTTTCTATCCCGAGCATCTGCCGTCCTCGGAGCGGCTCGCATTCTATGCGCGGTGGTTCGACGCGGTGGAGGTGGACTCGACCTTATACCACATCCCCGCTTCGCACGTTACCGCGCACTGGGCCGAAGTCACGCCGCCGGGTTTCCGCTTTTCCTGCAAGGTGCCGCGTGAAATCACGCACGAACGGAAGCTGCGCGATGTGGACGAGCCGCTCGCCGCATTCCTGCACGGAGTGGAGCCGCTGCGGGAAAAGCTCGCGTGCCTGCTCGTGCAGACACCGTGGTGGTTTTCACCGAGACATGACGAGCACGCGCTGCGCGATTTCATCCGCGCGCTGCCGTCCGGCTTTCCGTGGGCAGTGGAATTCCGCGACGAGGCGTGGCATCTGCCGCGGATTGTGCATCTGCTCGAGCATCACAACGTCGCGTGGGCGTGGAACGATCTCTCGCCGCTCGCGGAGGCGGATGCCGCGGCGTTCGGTTTTTTCCCGCAGACGGCGGACTTCGCCATCGTGCGGCTCATGGGCGATCCGGAGACTAAATATTTTCCCGACGGATCGCGCAGGCATCATTACGCGAAGCGCGCGTGGCTGCGCGCGCAGTCGCTGGAAAACTGGGCGGTGAAAATCCGGCAGACAGCGGAGGCAGTCGGGAATGTTTTCGTGTCGGTGAACAATCACTTCGAAGGCTGCGCGCCGTTCACGCTCCGCGAACTCGCGCAGCGGCTCGGGCGGGAGGTGAAGCTTCCGAGCGACGCCGAGGTGCATCCGCAGGAAGGGCGCGGGCAACTCGGGCTGTGGGAGTGAGCGTTGAAAGTTGGATGTTGGACGTTAAACGTTGAGCTCCGCGCAGAGGCCTTGCGATGTCACGTCGCGCATCCAGATTCAGAATGCGCCTGCGGCGGGCCAAACGTTGAACGCTCAACGTCCAACATTCAACGGAGGAAGAGAACGCCGCCTCACCTTTTCCTTCCCGCCTGCGCATCATCCGGCGTACTCTGCGCGCATGGCCGAATACCAACGCTCCACGCAGAACAGCGAACTCACGGAAACTTTCCTCCAGTTTGTGATGATGCACACCCAGCAGGCGCTCCTCGCGCTCGGAAAACACCCGAGCAAACCCGTGGGCGCGCCGCCGCCGAATCTCCAGCTCGGCAAGGTGTTCATCGATCACCTCTCGATGCTGCGCACGAAGATGGATGGCAACCTCGCGCCGGACGAGCAGGGCGCGATCACTAACGCAATCGCGCACCTGCAAAACGCATTCGTCGAAGCGACGAAGGAGGCGCAGCGGTGAGTGTGCGTCCGCAATTTGCCGTCGGCAACGTGACGTTCGGCGGCAGCGCGCCCGTGTTCATGCTCGGGCCGTGCGTGATCGAGTCAGAGGAGTTTGTGTGGAAAATGGCGCGCGCGCTGAAGACGATCTGCACGGAGGTCGGCGCGCAGTTCATTTTCAAGGCGAGCTACGACAAGGCGAACCGCACGAGCGGCAAGAGCTACCGCGGCATCGGGCTGAAGGACGGCTGCACGATCCTCGCGAACATCGGCCGCGAACTCGGCGTGCCGGTGACGACGGACGTGCATTCGCCCGAGGACGCACGCGCGGCTGCGGAGTGGATCGATCTTTTGCAAATCCCCGCGTTCCTCTGCCGGCAGACGGATCTCATCCAGGCCGCGGCGGAGACGGGCCGCGCGGTGAATGTGAAGAAGGGGCAGTTCCTCGCGCCGTGGGACGTGAAGAACATCGCGGAAAAATTGCGCGCGTTTGGATGCGAGCGCTTCATGTTCACCGAGCGCGGCACGACCTTCGGCTACAACAATCTCGTGGCCGACATGCGCTCGCTCTACTGGATGCGCGAACTCGGCTGCCTCGCGATTTTCGACGCCACGCATAGCGTGCAGCGGCCCGGCGGGGCGGGGGACAAGACGGGCGGCGACGGCATCCTCGCGCCGGTGCTCGCGCGCGCGGCGGTCGCGGCGGGATGCGACGGTGTTTTCATCGAGACGCACGAGGATCCGTCGAAGGCGCTGAGTGACGGGCCGAACCAGATTCCGCTGGCGCAAATGCCCGCGCTGCTCAAGACTCTGATTCAAATCCATGGCCTCGTTTCGTAACCTTCCGGTGTGTCTGCTCTTCGCGGGACTGGGCATGGTCGGAACATTTGCCGGAGCCGCCGATCCGGTGAAGGCCGCACCGGCAGCAGCGCCAGCACCAGCACCTGCGAAGGGAAAGGACCGCCTCGATCTCCCGGTGCCGAAAGGGCAGCCGCAAAAGGGCCTTCGTATCCCAATTTTCAGCCCGGATGGAAAGCTGATGATGAGCTTCCAGATCGGCGTCGCCGAAGTCGTGGACGCGGACAACATCAAGATGGGCGACCTGCGGCTCGAGACTTTCAAGGAAGACGGCGAGCATGAGTTTGACATCAACCTCCCCGACTCGGTCTTCAACGCGAAGTCGAAGGAGCTGACCTCGAAGGCGCACGTCCTGATCAAGCGCCACGACTTTGAGATTTCCGGAAACAGCCTGACGTTCAACGTCGAGACGAAGGTTGGCACATTCGGCGAGGGCGTGAAGATGATCATCTACGACGCGCGCGCCGCCATTCCTGACGATCCAAAGAAGCCGGAGATTCCGGCCGTAGAAATCAAGCCCGAGGAGGAAAAAAAGAAATGATGAGAGTCCGATTTACCCGCGCCATCGCGATACTGTTCGCGGTTGCCGCGAGCGCCTCCGGGCAAGGCGAGCCGAAGTCTCCTGCACCGCCCTCGCCGCGCCTCGGGCTGGACATCAGCGGCATTGATGGATCGCCCGCGGCCGCATTGCCCCTCGCACCCGCTGCGAAGCCCGAGAAGCGCCCGCCGGGCCCGACGGAGATCACGTCCCGCGAGGCGATATTCGACAACCGCAACCACCTCGCGACATTCACGACCGAAGTGCTGCTGAAGGATCCGGAATTCGGCCTCTCGAGCGACCGGCTCACGGTGTATCTGAAAAAGCCGCTGCTGCCGGGCGCGAGCAACGTCGCGCCGAAAGTGAAGGTTCCCGGTGAAAAGGAAAAGGCTCCCGGCGAGCCGAGCAGCGGTATCGAGAAGGCCGTTGCCGAGGGGCATGTGATCATCACGCAGGACAAGATGGACGCCACCGGGAAGAAGCAGCAGCGCTACACCGCGAAAGCGAAGCGCGCCGTATTCGACAATATGACCGGCACGCTGAAACTTTACGGCTGGCCCGAGATTTCCGAGAGCATCGCCGGGAACATGACCAAGCAGACCATCGCGCGCGAAGAGAGCTGCGTGATTACTCTCGACCGGACCGGAAAACTGCTTGTGGACGGTTACAGCACCAGCAGAATTTTGGACGCCAGCGATCTGAACCAAGCCAACCAAGCACCGCGCTAACCATGTCAGCAGCCGTAGCAGAAGCAGCCCCGCCGCCGGTGAAATCCTCGCTCCCCGCGCCCGTCCTCCGCACGGATGGGCTCGTGAAGATTTACGACGGCCGCCGCGTCGTGAACGGCGTGGACATCAACTGCCGCAAGGGGGAAATCGTCGGCCTTCTCGGGCCGAACGGCGCGGGCAAGACCACGAGCTTCTACATGATCGCGGGCCTCGTGCGGCCGAATGCGGGCACCGTGTTTTTCAACGACACGGACGTGACCGACATGGCCATGCACAAGCGCGCACGCATGGGCATGGGCTACCTGCCGCAGGAGGAGAGCATCTTCCGCAAGCTCACCGTGGAGCAGAACATCATGGCCATCCTCGAGACGCGCGACCTCACGCGTGCGCAACGCAAGGCGCGCTGCGACGAACTGCTCGAACAGTTTGGCATCACGCATGTGCGGAAGCAGATGGCGCTCACGCTTTCTGGCGGTGAAAAACGGCGGCTCACGATCGCGCGTTCGCTTGTGCCGGAGCCGAGCCTCATCATGCTCGACGAGCCGTTCAGCGGCGTGGATCCGATCGCCGTGCAGGACGTGCAGAAAATCGTGAGCGGCCTGCGCGACCTCGGTCTCGGCATTTTGATCACGGACCACAATGTCCGCGAGACGCTCAGCATCGTGGATCGCGCGTATCTGATCTTCGAGGGTCGCGTGCTCATGGAGGGCACGAAGGAATTTCTCATCAACAACCCCGAGGCGCGCCGCCTTTACCTCGGTGAAAATTTTTCAATGTGATTTTTCCCGCCGCAAATCCCCTCCCGCAGGCTGCAAGGCATGATGCTTGCAGGCCAAGGAACGGGTGGCATTTTCATAACAACAGAACGAAAGAGTAACACCATGCAAACAGCCAACATAAACGTCCCCATCAAAGTCACCGGCCGGCACGTCAGCATCACGGATGCGATCCGCGAATACGCGAAGACGAAGCTCGATCACATCCACCTCGACTACCCGCGCATCATCGAGGCGCACGTCATCCTCGACGTGACCAAGCACCGCCAGAGTGCGGAAATCGTCCTCCGTTGCGCGAACCACATCACCATCGAGGCCGACCACGAGTGCGACGACATGTATGCCGCGATTGACGGCGTCGTCGCGAAGATCGCGCAGCAGATGCGGAAGTACAAGACCAAGATGCTCCGCAGCCACCGCCCGCGGAAGAGCCAGGCGCGGCAGTTTGCCGAGCATGTGCTGCACATTGACGAGCATTTCGAACTCCACGAGGAGACCGAAGCAAAGCATGTGGAGACCGAGCAACTCGAAGTGCGCACGCTCTTCGTGGACGAGGCGATCCTCCAGCTCGAGATGGCCGCAAACCGCCAGCTCGTCGTCTTCGTGAACGCGAAGTCCGACAAGGTGAACATCCTCCAGCGCCGCAAGGCCGGCGGCTTCGGCCTCATCGAAGTCACCGTCCCGCACTGAGCCGGGGCGGTTTGGAAAAATCAAATGCAGAACTGTGCTGCGGACATTTTTGTCCGCGGCGCTTGCGTACGGGCCAGGCGGTGACTCGGAGACCGCACGGCACCGATCAAGAGTGCGTGAAAACTTCCAGAGCGGAACTCCATCCGCCTTTTTCAACCCGCGTGCGGAACTGGTGGAGCCTAGGGGGTTCGAACCCCTGACCTCCTCAATGCCATTGAGGCGCTCTACCAACTGAGCTAAGACCCCGTTCGCAGCGGGCGATGAACATGGGAACGCAGCGTCCGGTTGGCAAGGTGAATTTTTCCGGAAAACGCACGCGGTCGAAGCCGTGGGACGGCCGTCCCGGCTGTCGGAGTCGGACAGCCCGCGGCGCGCTACGGGACGTCTGCGCCGTTGCCGCGGCGCGGGTGGCTATCGAGCAGGCGGCGGGCACTGGAGTCCTCGCTCATGCCGAGTGCGGACCAGTCGCGCGCGTGCTCGCCGTATTTCGCCCAGAACGCGCGCAGGTTTTGGTTGGAGACAAACTCGGGATGCTCGACGAGTACGTCGTAAGGGCCGGGCCGGCTGAAGATTTTCGCCATGATCGGGATGAGATCCAAGACGAAGAGCGTGCCGAAAATCACGAGGAACTGGAAGATGCCGGCGATCCATTTTTTGCCCTGCTCGCTGCGCTCCTTGTCGTCGGCGTCGGGCGAGGGGAGGAAGATGACATTGTAGAGGCCGATCGTCTCCTCCATCGGATCGAGCACTCCGTTCATCTTGCGGCTGAGTCGCGCGAGGGGCGGGCCAAATTCCTCGTCGGCGCGCTTCATGCCGCTCTTGTTTTCCTCCTCGAGTGCGGCGGTCTTCTTGGTGATGCGCGAGAGCCGGAGCGGATGTTCGGTTTCCATCTCCGCGATTTCCGAGGTGATTTTTTCGAGGCGCTCTTTGCGGATTTGTTCCTTCTCCTTTGCCTCGTCCACGAATGCGGCGCGCTTGCTGCCGAGCGCGTCGAGGTATGCATTCTTGTCCGTGAGCCGCGCGGCGGCGAGCTGCCGGTCGCTAGCGAGGAGCGCCGCAGTCTGTGCGGATTCGGCGCTTTCGAGCCGGCGGATTTCGGTGACGACGCCGCGGTCGCGCGCCTGCATGTCCTTCACGCGTGGGCCCGATCCGGCCTTCTTCACCTCGGGGTAAAATTCATTCGGCTGTCCGAGTTCCTCGCGTGCGATGGCCTCGACAAGCCGCCGGTGGAGATTCTGGCGCTCATCGAGTTCAGCCTTGGTCTTCGAGAGCGTCTCCTTTTGCGCCTCGATCTGCGCGAGCACGTTGCGCGTGGAACCGCTCGCGAGTGCGACAAAGTCCGGCTGGCCCGCCTTCTTGCGCTCCTCCTCCATGCGCTCGTCGGCGTAGCTCTCGACGTTGATGATCGCCTTTTGCAAATCCGGAAGTTGCGCGATCAATGAGTCGCGCTTCGCGGTGTAATCGGCGATCGTCTGCTTGCGTTCCGCCGCCTCGTCCTCTTGAATTTTCTGGAGTTCGAGCGCGAGTTCCTTGCGCTTCGCGGCCTCCTTTTCGCGGAGAAGATTGAGCCTGCCCTGGATCTCCGTCTGGATGCGGTGCGTGATCGCGGGGCGGTATTGATCGAGGCAGAAGGGGAACGCGATGGCCACGCTCACGACGCCGGCGAGCGCAAAGCGGAAGACGACCTGCATGAGCTTGCGATACCACGGCTGGAAGGGCCGGTAGGTCGCGAGCAGGATGCGGTCGGTGTTCATGATCACGAACGCCCACGCGAGCGCGATGCCGAGGACTGCGAGCCACGGCGGATCGGCGAAGCGGCTTTTCGCGTAAAAAATCATGCCGAGGAAGGACATGATGGTCGGGATGAGCACTGTGCTGCCGAGCACGGCGATGCGCTCGCGTTCCGTCGCGGGACAATGCTGGAGCGTCTCCCACCGCGCGCCTGCAAGCCAGTAGAGCGGGCGCATCCAGCGATCCCAGTTCGACGGTTCGTCAGCTTCGGGCGGGAGCGGGTTTTCGGGTGGCTGCCAGTGCATCGTGTTCGTGAGGCTAGCGGAGGAAATCGCGCGCGCCAGCCCTGAGAATTTGCGCGCGCAAATTTCGCCGGAGCCGCTGCTTTCAACCGCCGTTCTGCGCGTGCGAGCAGAGCTTGTCGCGTCCGATGTCGAGCACCTTGCGTTCGGCGCGGGTGAGGCTCGCGATGCCGTCTCGTGAGATTTTTTCAAGGATGGGATCGATCTCCATCCGCACGAAGTCGTCCGAATTCATCCGCCGGATGCGCTGCTCCCGCTGCGTGCGCTCGAATCTCCGGCGCTGGAACCAGAACGGATTTCCAAAGCCCAGCCTCCGCGCCCAGACCCAGCCGAGCACGCTGCCGGTGAGGATTCCTGCCGGGCCGATCTCCCGGAGCGTCCCCGTCATCACGCACCCGGCGGCGAAGAGGAACATCGCGGCGGCGAGATATTTTGCGCGGAACCGCAGCGGGAAGATGTGGAGGAAGGAAAAGCCCGTCTCGAGTTCCGGCATGATCGTCGCGTATGCCGCGAGCACCGCGGCGACCGCGGCGGAGAAGCCGACCACGGCGGCACCGGATCCCGCAAACATGCTCACCGCGCCGCCGGTCGCATTCGCGAGGAGGCACAGCCAAAGGAAATTCACGCGCCCGACGATGGGCTCGATCTCGCGCCCGGCGTAGCAGAGCACGAGGAGGTTCGCGAAAAAATGCACCGGCCCCGCATGGAGGAACTGGTAGCTGAGCAGCCGCCAGTATTCGCCCTCGGAAAAATGGCGGAGGTCGAGCTTCAGGAGATCGAGCGGCTGGCCCGCGCCGCTCCATGAGAGCACCGCCTGCGTGGTGCCCCAGAAAATCATCGTCCAGAAAAATACCAGCACGCCTGATGCGCGGCCCGGCGACCAAATGCGCTGATAGGACGATGTCTGGCGTCGTGGGGAACTCATGGGGAGTGTGTGTGGACTATGGCTGTTTCCGAGGATTGTAAAATGGGAAATGCGGATGTGTTTTGCACGGAACGGACGTGGCCGTGATCCAGATGGCGAACCGGGCTCCGCCCATCACGGCTGCGCATTTTTGAACGAACCGCACAGCCGCGGTGTGAGCGCAGCCTTGACCCGGCGGACTCCGGGGCGCAGGAAAGTTGCGTGCGAATTGAACGCCAACCATTGCCAGCGGCATGAATCCGCGCGAGTTGCTCAACAAGTTTTCCGGTGGGCTTTTTGACGATCGGAAAAAAACCTCCGGCGCCGACGCCGAACAGGAGCGCCGGTGGAGTGCGTACCTGGCTGCTGCGAAGAAGCGCTGCCTCGAATACCGCGAGCTGCGCTACTGCGAGGCGTGCCATCATTCGATGCACGCGTTCGTGTCCTTTTGCGAAAAGTGCGGCACTGCCACCGAGCCGCTGCCCGCTGCGTTTTCGGTCGAGTATGCGAGCGCGGAATTTCCCGACCTCGTGAAGTCGCGTGAGGATTTCGACAAGCTGATCGCCTACGAGAGGTGAGCCTCCGCCGCGCTGCGGAACCAGCCGGGGCGCTGCGGCGAGAGTGAGATATTGATCTGTTTCGTCTCAAGATATTCGTCGAGGCCGTAGGTGCCGAGTTCGCGTCCCCATCCGCTCTGTTTGTAGCCGCCCCACGGTGCTTCGTTGAACGTCGGGTGGTAGCTGTTCAGCCACGTGATGCCCGCGCGCAGTTGCTTCAGCACGCGCAGGCCCTTCGCGCCGTCGCGCGTGAAGACGCCACCCGCGAGGCCGTAGTCCGTGCCGTTTGCGAGGCGTACGGCTTCATCCTCGGTGTCGAAGAGCTGCACGCACTGCACGGGGCCGAAGATTTCCTCGCGCACGATGCGCATGTCGGGCCGCGTCTCGGCAAAAATCGTCGGCGCGACAAAATTTCCGCGCGAATGCGGAGGATCAAACATGCGGTGTCCGCCGCAGAGGAGCTGTGCGCCCTCGGCCTTGCCGATCTCGATGTACCCGAGCACGCGCTCCATGTGTTCGCGCGTGATGAGCGGGCCCATCTCGGTCTCCGGCAGGAGGCCGTCGCCGACGGTAATCTTGCGCGATGCCGCCGCGAGGGCCGGGAGAAATCTTTCCGCGACGCTGCGTTCGAGGATCAGCCGCGATCCTGCGCTGCACACTTCGCCCTGCCCGGCGAAAATCGCGAACATGGTGAACTCCAGCGCGACATCGAGGTCCGCGTCGGCGAAGACGATGCACGGTGATTTTCCGCCGAGTTCGAGGGTCACCTTTTTGATGTTGCCCGTCGCGGCTGCGATGATTTTCCGTCCCGTCGCTGTGCCCCCGGTGAATGCAATCTTGTCCACGAGCGGCGACGCAGCGAGTTCGTTCCCCGTCGTCGCGCCTGGGCCTAGGAGGAGCTGAGCGCAGCCTGCGGGGAAGCCAGCCTCGGCGATCAACTCGAACAGACGGATCGCCGTGAGCGGCGTGGTCTCGGCGGGCTTGAGGATGCAACAGTTTCCCGCGGCGAGGCCGGGCGCGAGTTTCCACGCGGCCATGAGCAGCGGGTAATTCCACGGGATGATCTGCCCGCACACGCCGATGGGTTCGCGCACGACCATCGTCTGCATCGCCGCGTCCGGCGTCTCGAAGGTCTGCCCCAGCGGTTTCGTGGCGAGGCCCGCGTAGTAGCGGAAGCAGTTCGCTGCGTCGCCCACGTCGTATTTTGCCTCGCGCAGCGGCTTGCCGTTGTTGCGCGTCTCCGTCGTTGCGAATGCGTCGGCATTTTTGTCAATGAGGTCGGCGAGCTTGAAAAGGAACGCCGCTCGTTCCTGCGCGCGCATCTTCGGCCACGGGCCGGAATCGAATGCGAGCCGTGCGTGCGAGATGGCGATTTCGGCGTCGGCAGCGGTGCCGTCGGTGACTTCCGCGATCGGCTCATTGTCCGCGGGATTGATGGCCGTGCGAGTGCCGCCATCAACCGCTTGCACCCACTCGCCGCCGAGAAACATGGGGAGAGTCTTCATGCCGGAATTATCCTCCTCCGAACGCTGAATCGCAAGCGCGCAAACCGCCGCTCCGTGTGGCGCTCCGTGAGTTGGCGCTTGCCGCGTGTGCCCGGCGCGGATGCCATCTGCGCGCATGAAGCTCCTCCGTTTCCTCCTCTGCATTTTCGTCCCCACGATCGTGGCCCTCGCTGCGGACAAGCCGAACATCGTCCTCATCCTCGCGGACGATCTCGGCATCAACGATCTCCACTGCTACGGCCGCGCCGATCACCACACGCCGAACCTCGACAAGCTCGCAGGGCAGGGGATGCGGTTCACGAATGCGTATGGGCAGGCCGTGTGCTCGCCTTCGCGCGCGGCGCTGCTCACGGGGAAAAATCCTGCGCGGTTGCACATCACGAATTTCCTGCCGGGCCGGCCCGATGCTCCTACGCAGAAAGTGCTTCAGCCGATTCTCGAAGGGCAGCTCCCGCTGGAGGAACTCACGCTCGCGGAGGTGCTGCGCGAGGCCGGCTACGTCTCGGCGTGCATCGGCAAGTGGCATCTCGGCGGGCCGAGGTTCGGGCCGAAGGAACAGGGCTTCGATGTCGCAATCGCCGGTCGCCCGAACACGCAGCCGAGCGCGACCGAGGGCGGCAAGGGCGAGTATGAGCTGACGGAGCACGCGGAGAGATTCATCGAGGAAAACAAGGCGCGCCCATTTTTCCTCTACCTGCCGCACAACACGCCGCACATCCCGTTCAAGGCGAAGCCCGAGCTGATCGAGAAGAACAAGGGCGCGTGGCATCCCGAGTATGCGGGCGTCATCGAGAGCATGGACGACTGCGTGGGCCGGCTCATGGCAAAGGTGGACGCGCTCGGCCTCACGGAGCGCACGATTTTCATCTTCGCGAGCGACAACGGCGGGCTGCATGTCCTCGAATTCTCCGGCACGCCGCCGACGCACAACACGCCGTTCCGCGCGGGCAAGGGCTATCTCTACGAGGGCGGCATCCGCGATCCGCTCATCATCCGCTGGCCGGGAAAAGTGAAGCCCGGATCGGTAAATGACACGCCAGTGGTTCTCCTCGATCTCATGCCCACGCTCATCGAGGCCGCGGGCCTCACGGCGGCAAAGACGACCGGCCCGCTCGACGGCACGAGCCTCATGCCCGTGCTCACCGGCGGACAGTTCGCGCCGCGCACGCTCTTTTTCCACATGCCGAATTACACGAACCAGGGCGGACGTCCGGCGAGTTCGCTGCGCGATGGAAATTGGAAGTTCATAGAGCAACTCGAGGACAACAGCGTGGAGCTGTATGATCTCGCGAAGGATCCCGGTGAGAAAAATGATCTCTCCGCGAGCGATGCCGCACGCACCGCCGAGCTGCGCAAGAAACTCGACGACTGGCGCAAGTCCGTCGGCGCGCAGGAATGCAGGCCAAACCCGGACTTTGACGCCGCACTTCATCGCAAGCTCTACGTGGAGCCCGATCCGTCGAAATTTTCCACTGCGAAAAATGCAATCGAAGCCGAGGCCTCTGAATCCAAGTGGCGCGCAGGCATGAACGCCGCAGTGCGCGATGCGAAGGTCGCAAAGGCAGCCGGGAAACCGAAAGCCCGCGTGACTCCCGCGAAGGGCGACATCCGCCTCATGGCGAAGGATGCGCGAGTCCACGCGACGAACATGCGCTACGAGCCGCAATCGTACAAAAACACGCTTGGATTTTGGACGAAGCCCGAGGACTGGGCCGACTGGGAATTCGACGTGCCGGCAGCCGGCAAATACGAGGTGGAGATCACGCAAGGCTGCGGCAAGGGCAGCGGCGGCGCGCAGGTCGCTGTGGAAGTCGCGGGCGCGACGCTGAAGTTCACTGTGCAGGACACCGGGCATTTTCAAAATTTCATCCAGCGGACCATCGGCACGGTCGAGCTTGCGGCTGGTAAAGCGACGCTCGCTGTGAAGCCGCAGACGAAGCCCGGCGGCGCGGTGATGGATCTCCGCCGCGTGGTGTTGCGGCCGGTCGCGGAGTAGCGGAGCCGCGCGCGAATTCCGCGGATCATGCGGAAGAAAGGAACCACGGATTACACGGATGGCACGGATGAAGAATTGTCCGGCTGAAAAGCATCCGTGAAATCCGTGCTATCCGTGGTTCATTTTTCTTCATCCGAGCGATCCCGGTTTCCGCAATTCCTTGGGGACACCCTCGGGAAGCCCCCGCAACCGGCTGTGTTTTTCGCCGAGATTGCTGTTGAGCGTGGGCGCGGCGTCCGGTAGCTTTCTGGCCTCCGATTTTACACCGAAAAAAGCCCGCAATTTTCCCAATCCAAATGACCGAAGAACCGTCCGCCGAAACGAGCGAAAACCAGAACAAGAAAGTCGAGAAACAATACAACGCCGACGACCTTCGGACGATGAAGGGACTCGAGGCCGTGCGCGAAAAGCCCGGCATGTACATCGGCGGCACCGACGAACGGGCGCTGCATCATTGCATCAATGAGGTGCTCGACAATTCAGTGGACGAATTCCTCGCTGGGCACTGCTCGCACATTGATGTGAACATCCACTCAGACGGCTCCATTTCCATCAAGGACAACGGGCGCGGCATCCCGGTGGACATCAACAAGGATTCCGGGCTGCCGGGCGTGGAGGTCGCACTCACGGTGCTGCACACGGGCGGCAAGTATGGGCAGGGGAATTATGAGTACTCGGGCGGAACGCATGGCGTCGGCGCGAAGTGCGTGAACGCGGTGAGCGAGTGGTTCAAGGTCGAGGTGCTGCGCGATGGGAAGATTTACTCCATCGGCTTTGAGCGCGGGAAGACGGTGCAGAAGCTCAAGGTGATCGGCGAGCTGAAGAAGAACACGACAGGGACGCACATCACGTTCAAGCCCGACGCGCTCATTTTCAAGGAGACGACGGAATACAAAACCGAGCGCATCCGGCACCGACTGCACGAGCTGGCTTACATCAATGCGCCGCTGATTTTCAATTTCGTGGACGAGCGCGTGGAGGGGATGAAGCCGGAGATGATCCAGCACAAGCGGGGCATCGAGGAGTTCGTGGAGTCGCTTTCGGAGAACAAGGACAAGGTGATCCCGAAGCCGATCGTGCTGAAAGGCGCGAAAGAAAAAATCATCGCGGAAATCGTGCTGCAATATGTGGACACGTACAACGACCAGCTCCTGTGCTTTACGAACGCCATTCCGAACGCGGATGGCGGCACGCATTCGAGCGGCTTCCGCGGCTCGCTCACGAGGGCGGTGAACCAGTACGCGAAGAACAACAATTTGCTGAAGGACAAGGACCCCGCGATCTCGGGGCCGGACGTGCTGGAGGGAATCGCCGCGGTCGTCTCGATCAAGCATCCCGATCCGAAATTTGAGAGCCAGACGAAGGTGAAGCTCATCTCGCCGGAGGTGGAGAGCATCGTCGGCTCGATCACCTACGAGGGGCTGATGCTGCACTTCGATCAAAACCCCAACGTCGCCAAGCGCGTGCTCGACAAGTGCCTCATGGCGGCGCGCGCGCGTGAAGCTGCGCGCAAGGCCCGCGAGACCGTGCGCAAATCCGCACTCACCGGAGGAGGACTTCCAGGCAAGCTCGCCGATTGCTCCGAGCGCGATCCGGATCTCACGGAGCTGTATGTGGTCGAGGGCGACTCCGCAGGCGGCTCGGCTAAGCAGGGCCGTGATCGGCGCTACCAGGCGATCCTTCCCATCAAGGGGAAGATCATCAACGTCGAGAAGGCGCGCCTCGACAAGGTGCTGCAAAATACGGAAATCCAGACGCTCATCACCGCCATCGGCACGGGCATCGGCGACGGCGACCAGGAGGGGGCGTTCAAGATGGAGAAGCTGCGCTACGGCCGCATCATCATCATGACCGATGCCGACGTGGATGGATCGCACATCCGCACGCTGCTGCTCACCTTTTTCTACCGGCAAATGCCGGAACTCGTGAAGCAGGGCAAAATTTATATCGCCTGCCCGCCGCTCTACAAAATCACGCGCAAGAAAAAGGAGCAGTACGTGGACGACGACGCCGCGCTAAACAAGATGCTCATCCAACTCGGTGCCGAGGAGGTGAAGCTGAAGAATCTCGCCGACGGCAAGGAAGTGCCCGCTGCCGCGCTGAAGGAATTGCTCACTTTGCTCGATCGTCTCTCACGTTACAGCGACGCAATCCGCCGCCACGGTGGTGACTTCGAGACCTTCCTGAACAACCGCAGCGCGACCGGCACGCTCCCGCAGTACATCGTCCGAATCCGCGAGGGCAACGAGGATCATGTGCAATACTTCCCGAATCAGGACAGCCTCCGCACCTTCCATGAAAACAACCCAGACCTCAGCCTCTTCGAAGCAGAGCCCGAACCGGTGGTGGAAGGGGAAGTCGCCGCCGCGCCCGTCGCCGCCTCGAAGAAACGGGACGAAGGCCCGCAGCGCCGTGCCCGTCTCGTGGAGTTGTATGAAAGCGCCGCCGTCGAGAAGCTCATCGCGGAACTCGGAAAGAAGGGCCTCAAGATCGAGCACTACAGCAACAGCGACAAACCGATCTTCGAACTCAGCGAGGGCGAAGGCGACAAGGCCGTGAGGCACCCGCTGTTCACGATCCCGGACATCCTCAACAAGGTGCTCGAAGTCGGCAAACGAGGCCTGTCCATCAGCCGCTTCAAGGGCCTCGGCGAGATGAACGCGAAGGAACTCTTCGAGACCACGATGAACCCGGAGAAGCGCCGGATGATGAAAGTGGACCTCAACGAAGACAACGCCGTGCAGGCCGACCGCATGTTCACCATCCTCATGGGCGACATCGTCGAGCCGCGGAGGCAGTTCATCGAGGATAATGCATTGAATGCGCGGCTGGATGTGTAGCTCGTATGGCGCCAAAACGTAGCAACACTGCTGGGCCATCTGCGCCGATTGTCACGGTTGAACGCGGGATTGAATTGTTGCGACGTCAAACAGCGACTGCTCGGGACATTGGATCCCGAATTCCGGAGGAAGCGTTTGACCGCTGGATAACTGTTTCGCGAGAATGCGTGGTTAAATCGTTTGGGGGTGATTCAGAACAAGATCGGAAATTTACAAGCGGCTCAAGGCCGCTAATGGGAGCTTGGAACGAGGAATATGATCCCAACTCCGACGAGGCGTGCGCGAAGCGTTCAGAAATCGTTCGGAAGAAGAGTGCTCAACTTGAGACATTCATAGTTCTGCTCGAAGATGCGACGCAGGATCAGTTGCCTGATGCGAAGCCGCCCGATGGAGCGCCTCCACGGAATGAACTCATATCGCTAGACTTTTTCGTCAGTCATTGCAGCAGAGATGATCAGTTGGCTGGCGCAGTTGCGCGACTTTTGCAGCTTGCGTTCAGTCTTCCACCGGATCGCATTCGATGCACGAGTGCGCCTGGCTTCAAACTCCCATGCGGAGCGGATACTGATGAGCAACTCAGGAGCGAAGTCCACGGGTGCAAGATTCTCGTCGGTATTCTGACACCAGCAAGCGTCTCGGCACCATACGTGTTGTTCGAACTCGGTGCTCGTTGGGGAGTAGGGAAACCTCTTGCTCCTTTGTTGGCGGCCGGCGCAAACGCGACAGAACTGCCAGGACCCCTCAAAGGCAAAAATGCTCTGCTCGCAACGCGCCGCGAAGACTTATCCCAGTTTCTTGATAATGTCGGAGCGATTATCGGCAAACAACCTGCGCCAGCGAGTTCACTGGAGAATGATCTGAAGCACGTATTGGCGCTCGCATCAGTTTGCAAGTCTGAGGAAAAGCGTGGTGTCACATCTCCTCCCGCCGTTTCGGCGGGCGATTTGCGCTTCTTCATTGAGAAGTGGGTTAACGAGCACTTCGAGACGATATCCGATTCGGGAGTTATTGACTTTGCCGAGATCGCGCGGGACTCCGGCGTTCAGATCCAGGATATTGCGCAGTGGTTTCAGCTTGCGGTTCGCGACACGGAGTTTCGGATCAAGGAAATGTCTGCGCGCTTTGCAAAGGTTGAAGTAAAGGCGACCGGTAATCGGGGAGAAGCTTTCGGATGAATTCCAGCGCCTTCACATGCCAGTCACGCGCGCAAAGCGAAAGCGGCGTTAAGCCGCCGCACACCAAGGCGCTAGCGCGTACGTTCGACGTCCCATGCAATTCATGACGCCGTGCGGAGTCTCTACGTCATCGCAGGACCGAACGGGGCGGGGAAGACGACCTTCGTCAAACGCTTCGCGCCGCGTGAACTTGCGTTGCTCGACTTTCTCAATGCGGACGAAATCGCGCGCGGGCTTTCCCCTTTCGATCCGGCACGCGAACAACTGGAGGCTGGCCGGCTTGTGCTGACGCGCTTCCGCCAGTTCACCGGGGAGGGCCGTGATTTCTGTCTCGAAACCACGCTCAGCGGGCGCACGTATCGCCGCATGTTTGAGAATGCGAAGGCCGCGGGCTATGGCATCCAACTCGACTACCTGATGTTGCCGACGGTGGAGCACTCCATCCGCCGTGTCGCGGATCGCGTCGCTGCTGGCGGACATGATGTGCCGGAGGATGATTTGCGGCGGCGCTTCAAGGTGAGCCTGCAAAATCTTTTCAACCTCTACCGCCCGGTGGTGGACACTTGGACGCTGCACGCGAATGAAGTGCTGAGGCCGCGCGTGATCGCGCACGGCACCGCGACGGAGATGGAAGTGCTCGACGAAACCGCCTTTGAAAAAGTGCGCGCGGACTTTAGCCTCACGGTATGAACGCCAAGCCCTTTCCACCAGCCCGCGGCATCCCGATGCACCTGCTCTCCGAGCGTGCGCTGAACGAGGTTTTCCTCGCCACGCTGGAGGAGCGCCGCCGCGACGGACGCCCGATGGTAATTGACCGCAAAGGCGAGGTCGCCGTTGTGCCTGCCGATGAACTCGTCGAGGAAGCCCGCTACGCCCGCCATCGCATCGCGGAACTCGATGCGCAGATCTCAGCGCGGGAGCACCCATTTTCCCTCAACGAGACGCCATGAATGTGCAGCCTGAGGTGCAAATTCCCCGCCGATGAAAAAGCCGACTCCACTTTACAAAAAGAAAAACTTGCGCGATGTGACTACGCGTGACTACATTGAGTCCATGAAAACGCAAGACGCCTCGGAATTGGAGGGAACGACATCCTCGGTCGTGCAGGAGATCGCACCGCTGCCCGGCGGGGGCGCGGGTATTTCTGTGCGCGCGGCAAAGGCTCATCTGTCGGGCTTGCTCGATCAGGTTGCGGCAGGGCGCGAGGTTGTGATCACCAGCGATGGTGTGCCCAAGGCGCGGCTCGTGCCGATCGATGCTGATGTCGAGTGGAAGCCTTTCACCGGCACGCACGAACATCTCAAGACGATGCCGCCGTGGCGTGGTGGGAAGACGGGCGAGGAACTCATCCGCGCCGACCGCGACGAACGAGGGTAAGCATGTATTTGGACAGCTGCATCCTCGTAAAACTCCTCGTCCCCGAGGCCGACAGCGCGACCTTTCAGGCGGCGGCTGTCGGTGCTCGGCTGTCCACGTCCGAACTCGCGTTGACCGAGGTTTTTTCCACTTTGCTGAGGAAAGAGCGAAACGGCGAGCTTTCGCAGAGACAGCGCAAGGCTGCATGGGCCGCGCTGAATGCTCTCGTCGCCCGGCGGCAACTCCGCATTCGCCCGTTGGATAATGTGCATTTGCTAAAGGCGAACCACATTCTCGAACGGTGTCACCCGGCGGTGCCGCTGCGCACGCTGGATGCGATTCATACGGCGGCCTGTGATTTGTCGCAGGACTTTCCGCTTTGCACGACTGACCGGCGAATGCGCGATGCGGCGAAGGTGCTTGGCATTCCCGTTTTTCCCGAGGGAAAAATCCCTGACGCAACTGAGTGATGCCGGCTTTCGAAAACAGGGTGACTACGAAGGATGCGAAGACCGCGAAGGAAGGAAATATGGCCCGCATTTCCGTGGCCTTTGCGCCTTTTGTGGCCACCCTTTTCCTGTCCGATCATCTTTGGAAGATGGTATGAGGAGACAGCCGTAAATTTTCCGATCCAATTTTTGCCCCAACCAATCACCGATGTATCACCAAAACGAAAAAGTTCAGCCAATCAACGTTGCCGAGGAGATGTCGAAGTCGTTCCTCGACTACTCGATGTCCGTCATCATTTCCCGCGCGCTGCCGGATGCGCGTGATGGGCTGAAGCCCTCGCAGCGCCGCATTCTTTTTGCGATGTCCGAGCTGGGCGTGTCGCCGACTCGCAAGCCGCTGAAGTGTGCGAAGATCGTCGGCGAGACGATGGGCAACTATCACCCGCATGGCGACCAGGCCATCTATCCGACGCTCGTCCACATGGCCCAGCCTTGGGCGATGCGCGAGATGCTCATCGAGGGGCAGGGGAATTTCGGCAGCGTCGAGGGCGACCCGCCGGCGTCCATGCGTTACACCGAGGCGCGCTTGCAGCACCTCGGCGCGGCGCTGATGGACGACATGGAAAAGGACACCGTGGATTTCGTCCCGAACTACGACGAGACGCGCACCGAGCCGACGGTGCTGCCGGCGGCGTTCCCGAATCTGCTCGTGAATGGAGGCACGGGCATCGCGGTCGGCATGGCGACGAACATGCCGCCGCACAATCTGGCCGAGGTCATTGACGGCATCTGCGCGCAGATTGACGACCCGGACATCACGATTGACGGGCTGATGAAATACGTGAAGGGCCCGGACTTCCCGACGGGATGCGAGATTCTCGGCTCGGCGGGATTCAAGAGCTACTTCCACACGGGAAAAGGAGCGGTGCGGGTGCGCGGCAAGGTCGGCGTGGTGGAAGTGAAGGGTGGACGCGAGCAACTGATCATCTCGGAGATTCCCTACAACGTGAATCGCGCGGTGCTCGTCTCGCGCATCGCGGATTTGGTGAACGACAAGATCATCACGGACATCAGCGCGATCCGCGATGAGTCGGACGAAAACACGCGCGTTGTCATTGACCTCAAGCGCGATGCGAACCCGAAGGTCGTCATCAACAATCTCTTCAAGCACACGGCGCTCGAATCGTCGTTCTCGGCTTCGATGCTCGCGATCGATCACGGCAAGCCGAAGCTGCTGAATCTCAAGGACGCGATCACCTGCTATATTGAGCACCGGCGCGAAGTCGTGCTGCGTCGCACGCGATTCCTGTTGCGTGAGGCTGAGGCGCTGGCGGAGCGGCTCGAAGCATTGCTCATTGCGCTCGCGAACCTCGATGACTTCATCAAGATCATCCGCGACTCGAATGACCGCGATGACGCCAGGGCGAAACTCATGGCGCTCTCGTGGGCGAAGATTGCGGTGGAGCAGCTCGGCATCCTCATCCGCAGCGAGGCCGTGCTGATGGATGGAAACTACAAGTTCAACGAACGGCAGTCGAACGCGATTCTGGACCTGCGCCTCTATCAGCTCACCGGCCTCGAGCGCGAAGCGATCAAGAAGGAATACGACGCGCTGCTGGAGACGATCAAGGACTTGCTCGACATCCTCGCGAAGGAGGCGCGCGTGCTCTCGATCATCAAGAAGGAGCTGGGCGTGATCCGCGAGAAATACGGCAACGAGCGCCGCACGCAGATCGTGCCCGACGAGGGCGAGATCAACATCGAGGATCTCATCGCGAACGAAGGCTGCATCATCACCATCACGCACGCGGGCTTCATCAAGCGCACTGCCGTCTCCGCATACCGCGCGCAGCGGCGCGGCGGCAAGGGCGTGAAGGGAATGGTTACGCGCGAAGGTGCGACCGAGCAGGACGATGATGATTTCGTCGAGCATCTCTTCACCGCGACAACTCACGACTACCTCATCTTTTTCACCAAAAGCGGGCGCTGCTACGTAGAGCGCGTGCATCAGATTCCCGAAATGTCGCGCGCCTCGAAAGGCCGCAGCATCGCGAATCTGCTGGAGCTTCGTGCCGAGGAGAAAATCGCCGCGACCATCCGCATCCAGGGCCAGAAGACCGAAGAGGAGACGTGGACAGACAAGCTCTTCATCGTCTTCGCAACGCAGAGTGGCATCGTGAAAAAGACGAATCTCAGCGAATTCAAAAACATCCGGAAGGGCGGCCTCATCGCGATCAAGATCGAACAGGGCGACCAGCTCATTGACGGCAAACTTACCACCGGCACGAATGAAATCGTGCTCGTGACGAAGGACGGCATGAGCATCCGGTTCAACGAGGAAGAAATGCGCGACCAGGGCCGCGATACTGTCGGCGTCTGGGGTATCCGTCCCGACAAGGGCGACATCGTCGTGGCCGCGGCGATCGTGAGTCCCGATTGCACGCTGCTCGTCGCCGGCGAGAACGGCATCGGCAAGCGCACGCCGTTCGACGATTACCGTGTGCAGTCTCGCGGCGGCAAGGGCATCATCACGATGAAGACCGGCGACAAAACCGGCTGCGTCGTCGGCGCACTTACCGTGCGCGATGCGGATGAACTCATGCTGATCACGAACAAGGGCCAGATGGTCCGCACCCGCGTGAAGGAAATCCGGGAGACCGGACGGAACACGATGGGCGTGAAACTCATGGACCTCAAAGGCGCTGAGAAGCTGCAGGGCATCGCGCCGGTCGTTGCAAATGAGGACGATGAGGAGGGCGAAGCCGCAGCGGAATGATCGTCGCGCCGTTGCCGCATGTAGCCATGCTTCGTGAGAGCGGGGACGCAAAGTAGGCGAGGTTTGCAACCTCGCGCGGGCCAGCGAAGCGAGGTGGTGTGTCGGAAAGGCGATTCGCCTGTCCGCTCCGCTCCATCCTGCCGCCTGCGCCCGTCCTTCCGCGCGAGGTTGCAAACCTCGCCTACTTTGTCGGCGGCTACGGGAGGAAGCGGAAGAACTTTTCCGCCGCGGCCTCCGTCGCGGTGGCGAGTTCTCCGAGGGAGATTCCGCGCAGCTTTGCGATGTGCTCGGCGGTGTGGCGGACGAAGGCGGGCTCGCAGCGTTTGCCGCGGTGTGGGACGGGGGCGAGGAACGGGCAGTCGGTCTCGACCATGAATGAGCCGAGCGGGATACTTGCCGCGCTCGCCTGCGCGTCGGGTGCATTTTTGAAAGTGACGATCCCGGTGAAGCTCACGAGGTGGCCGAGTGCGAGAACCTCGGTGGCGTGATCGGGGCCTTTTCCGAAGCAGTGGAAGACGGCGCGCACGCGGCCGGTGTATTCGCGGAGGATGGCGAGCGTGTCGTCCCATGCGGCGCGCTCGTGGATGATGACGGGCAGCGTGAGTTCGGAGGCGAGGTCGAGCTGTGCGCGGAATGCGGCGGCCTGTGCGGCGCGGGATGCGGCGTCGTCCTGCTTGAGCCGGAAATAATCGAGGCCCGTCTCGCCGATGGCGGCGATGCGCGGGCTGTCGGTTGCGATTTCGCGGAGCATCGGCAGAAAGTCCGGCTGCTCGTCGGGGACGTGATTCGGGTGGATGCCTGCGACGGCCCAGACTTGCGGCCATTTTTCTGCAAGCGTGACAGCACGTCGGCTGCTCTCGATGCCGGTGCCGATCGTGAGGATGCGGGTGACGCCTGCTTCGGCGGCGCGTGCGAGGATGGCGGGCACGTCGTCGCGGAATTCCGGGAAGTCGAGGTGGGCGTGAGTGTCGGTGAGCACGGGAGGATGATGTCCAGGAAATCGGTAGGTGGCGCGAGATTTTTCCTGCCTTGCCTGGCGCGGAAGAAGAACGTGTGACGCGACGATGCCATATCGTAGCCGCGCTTGTAAAAGCGCGGGCACTTTTTGCTTTGACGCGGGAAGATCAGCCCGCGCTGTCACAAGCGCGACTACGGGTTTCGGTGCGTTTTCCCGATGGCATTTAGGCAACGGGACGGGGACGCTAGCGGGCCGTTGCTCGGCCAATCGGGCAGTCATTTCCCCCCAACATCATCGCACGAACACCATGAAACGTATCGTCGCACCCCTCGCTGGCGTCCTGTTGTTAACGGCGGGCGAAAAGTGCGAGGGATGCGAAGAGGAAGATGGATGAGATTCTCATAGCGATAGAAGCGGCGAACGAGAAACCAGTGCGTGCCGGGACTCTTAGCCGTGAGAGTAAGTGCTTGCGGGATGGTGTGAAACTGGAAGCCTCGCCTGAACTTATCCACCTGCGGAAGAAACTGAAACCACTGCTCGCTTCCCGGTAAATCTGTGCGAGTGTGGCGCAATGAAGACAACCTACGGATTTTCTCGCCGCGGCCCTGATCGGGTGGCGGAGGAGCTCGCCTCAGTGCTTTCAAAAAAGACGCCCATGGAATTCAAGGCGCTCTTTGACGTCGTCCACATGAACCTCCGCGCAAAAAACGCGGCGTCCGGCGGCGAGGAAATGCTGCGCCTGCGGCTTTACGAAAAGCTCCAGAATTTCGTGCAGGCCGGCTTTGCAAAAAAGACCGGCAAGGAATATCGCGGCGTGCCGAAGGGCATCGAGACTTTCCTCGCGACGGCCGCGGATCTGAACGCAAAGTTCGCCGCGGGCACGCACAGCCGCCCGCCGCTCGCCATCGCGATTCCTCCGGTTGCAAAGCCGAAGGCGAAGCGTGCGACTGCGCGCCCGGTCTGATCCGAATCTGACGAAACAAGACGGCGCGGCGAAAGCCGCGCCGTTTGCGTGTAATGCGGTCCCGCGGTGTCTGATTTTCTGCGAGGACCGGTTCCGTCCCGTGCCCATGCTCGCGCAGACCATTTACCACTGGATCATCGTCGGATCGCTCCTGCTGATCCTCGCGAACATCCTCGCGAATCTCCGCGTGTTCGACGGCCTGTGCCGCGCGGAGCCGCCGGAAAATCCGCC
>Ga0315902_10002524_pt1 | contig 28400 bp, 19 predicted proteins | sample LakEriMetagenome_9_FD_203523 | JGI IMG/M metagenome (GOLD analysis project Ga0315902, IMG submission 203523) | Freshwater fungal communities from buoy surface, Lake Erie, Ohio, United States - Buoy 12 MA117 | ecosystem: Environmental > Aquatic > Freshwater > Lake > Lake biofilm | place: USA...
GGTGCACGGCTTCCGGACAAGCTAGGGCCAGACGGTGGTTGTGCCTTTGGTGGATCGGTTCCCCCCGCTTGACACCCCACACTCGTCGCGAGAGAGTAGCGGCGCGTCCGCCAGGAGGCGTGAACGAGAGCCGCTCACATCGGAGATCGAGAGATGGGGACCAGTTTCAGTCGTCGTCAGTTGGCGGGGCCTTGTCTGGGCGCAGCATTCGGCAGTCTTCTGGCCATGCTGGTGGGCGGACTCGTGCCTCGGGCCACCGCCCAGGAGCCGGAGGCGAAGAAACCGCAGCCGGACTGGAACTATCAACCCGAGCTGCTGCGCCCCTTCTGGGAGGGGACAGTCATGCAGGGGGAGTCGGTCCTCTTCATCCGGCCCGCCGAGGGGGGACTGGCCCGGGCCAGAGTTCTGTTCCCGATTGAAGAGATCCTGTCGGTCCAGAACTCGGACGGCGATGTGACTTTTGAGCGGGGGCGGGACTATCAGTTCACTCCCGGCTCGAACGAAATCGTGTTGCCCGCCGGATCCCGGATTCCCTCCAGCATCCCCGCCGACTTGCGCCGACCTGCGGGGACCCAGAAGTACCGACTCACGCATCGGGATGGCGATGGAGAGATCTTTTTTGGAGGCCGGCTGGAGTACCATGCCCTGCAGACCTGCATTACCTACCGGCATGCGGAGGGGGTGTGGAAAGGTCCTGTCCCGAGGTTTGATCCGGCGCGGCTTCCCAAGTCGGTGCATCGACTGCTCAACAAACAGCCGTTGGCGATGGTGGTGATCGGGGACAGCATCTCGGCCGGGTGCAACGCCTCGGGGTGGGCCGGTGGAGCCCCCTTCCAACCCGCCTATCCCGAGCTCACCCGGTTGCACCTCGAAAAGCGGTTTGGAGGAAAAATCACCCTGGTCAATCCTTCGGTCAGTGGCACCGACACTGTCTGGGTGCTCAATTCCATCGACAAGGTTGTCGAAAGTCAGCCGGACCTGGTCTTGATTGCGTTTGGAATGAACGATGCTGCGGGGCGACCGGCGTCCGAATACCAGGCGAATATCCGCAAGATCATGGACAAGGTCCGGGAGAAACGGCCGGACTGCGAGTTTCTTCTCATCGCCCCCATGCTGGGCAACCGCGACTGGACCACTCTCAAGCAGGAACTCTTCCCCCAATACCGGGATGCGCTGCAGGAATTGGCCGGTCCCGGGATTGCCGTGGCTGACCTCACCTCGGTCTGGACCGAATTCCTGAAGGTGAAGCAGGACTGGGATCAGACGGGAAATGGGGTGAATCATCCGAACGACTGGGGGCACCGTGTGTACACGCAGGTCATCGCCCAGCAATTGGATCCCCGGGGTGAACCGGTGGCGGCCGGGGAGATGCCACGGATCCTTGAGGCCGGGCCACTGCGGCTCGAAGAGCGACGATTGTTGTCGAATTACACCTACTCGTATGCCTGTGCGCTGGCCGATCTGGATGGCGATGGCGATCTCGATGTGACGAGTGCCGACGCCGAACCCAACAGCAACATCTACCTGCTGAGCAATCGGGGGCAGGGGGACTTTGGATTTTCGTACCTGCAACGGCAGGACGGGAAGGGAGAACAGCCGATTCGGGTGGAACGACATGCCCTGGGAGACATCAACGGAGATGGGCGTCCGGATCTGGTGATTGTCGACAACATGAAGTGGGACATTCGCTGGTTCGAAAACCCGGGCCCGGAGCGCCTGCTGCAGCCATGGCCACGACACCGGGTGGCGGCCGAGAAAGAGGTCCCCGGCTCTTATGATGTCTCCCTGGCCGACCTCGACCACGATGGTGATCTCGACGTGGCCGCCTCCAGTTGGCGGTTTGGCAACCGGTTCGACTGGTTTGAAAACGTGGGCATTCCTGGAAGGGGAAGCGAGTGGTTGCGGCACGAAATCGAAGCGGGTGTCGGAGAGACCCGCACGATCGAGGCGGTCGACTTCAATCGGGACGGCTGGCCCGATCTGCTGGGAACGTCCCGCACAGGTCACCAGGTCATGTGGTATGCGAATCCTGCGGCATCACGGTCGGGAGTCTGGAAAAAGACGATTGTCGATGACAAAACCCGGTTCCCGGCCCATGGACATGCCGTCGATCTGGATCGCGATGGCGACCTCGACGCGGTGGTGGCATTTGGAATTGCCGCCGGGGTGGCCGCCGATTCTCCCGAGTCGCACCAGGTGGCGTGGTACGAAAACGTGGGGAATCCCGGCGTGGGAAGCGAATGGAAAAAGCACCTGATTGCCAGGGAATTTCCCCAGGGCTTTGAAGCCACGGCCGGTGACCTGGACGGCGACGGTGATCTCGACGTGGTGGGCACCGCCTGGAGCCCGCAGGGCCAGATTGCCTGGTTCGAGAACCCGGGTAATCCGACCGGCAACTGGTTGCATCACGTGATCAAGTCACCGTGGCCCAATGCGGTGACCGTGCAATTGGGTGATCTTGACGGCGACGGACGGCTGGACATCGTGGCGGCAGCCGAACGTGGAGCCAACGAGTTGCGCTGGTGGCGCAACCTGGCACGATAAGAGCCAGAGAGGGGTGCCCTCCCTGGCTCTCGGTGAATACTGGCCGGCAACTCCCCGCCGAAACGAACTCGAAGCGACATCGCGCCGGTCGGCCGGTTGCTGTGGAATCAGGCCAGGATGTCTTTCACAACATTGCCATGAATGTCGGTCAGCCGGAAGTCACGCCCCTGGAACCGGAAGGTCAGACGCTCGTGATCGATTCCGAGACAATTCAGGATCGTGGCATTGAGATCGTGAATGTGGACCGGCTTGTCGACGACGTTGTAGCTGAAATCATCGGTTTCACCGTAGACCATCCCGGGCTTGATTCCTCCCCCGGCGAGCCACATGCAGTAGTTGCGGGGATGGTGATCGCGACCGTAGTTGTCCTTCGTCAGGCTCCCCTGGCTGTAGACCGTGCGGCCAAATTCGCCCCCCCAGACCACGAGGGTGTCGTTCAGCATGCCCCGCTGCTTGAGATCCTTGAGCAGCGCGGCGGTGGGCTGATCCATGGCTTTGCAGAGGTCGGGAATCGACTTCGGGAGATTGCCGTGGTGATCCCAGCCTCGCAGGAAGACCTGGGTAAACCGGACATTCCGCTCGGCCAGCCGGCGGGCCAGCAGACAGTTGTAGGCGTACGTTCCCGGGGTATTGACGTCGGGCCCGTACATCTCGAGGGTCTCTTTCGATTCGCTGGCGAGATTTGTCAGCTCGGGAACTGACGTCTGCATGCGGTAGGCCATCTCGTATTGGGCGATTCGGGCATTGATCTCGGGATCGCCCACATCGGCCAGCTTGGTCTGGTTGAGGGCCGAGAGACCATCGAGCATCCGCCGGCGACGCGAATCGGTGACCCCCGGGGGATTCGAAAGGTAGAGCACCGGGTCACCCACCGAGCGGAGGGCCACCCCCTGGTGCTTGGTCGGCAAAAAGCCCGAACCCCACAGTCGCGAGAAGAGCGCCTGCGACTGCGAACCGGCTGCCAGGCGGGAGTGCAGCACCACGTAGGCGGGGAGATCGGCGTTGGGGCTGCCGATTCCGTACGAGAGCCACGCCCCCAGGCTGGGGCGTCCTGGAATCTGGCTCCCGGTCTGGATGTAGGTGATGGCCGGGTCGTGGTTGATCGCCTCGGTGTTGAGGGTCTTGATCAGGCAGAGGTCATCAATCTGCGTGGCGATCTGCGGGAGAAGTTCGCTGATCCAGGTCCCGTTCTTTCCATGCTGATTGAACTTGAACATCGACGGCGCACAGGGGAGCCGCGATTGTCCCGAGGTCATTGTGGTGATTCGCTGCCCGTTGCGGACCGACTCGGGGAGATCCTTGTCGAAGTAGTCCTGCAGCTTTGGCTTGTAATCCCACAGGTCGAGTTGCGACGGGGCGTCGGCCATGAACAGCCAGATCACCCGCTTCGCCCGGGGGGGAGAATGCAGCTCGGGCAGGGCACCCAGAGGGCCGGCCTCCTGGGCTTCGGCGGCGCGGGCGGGCTGCCCCGAGAACAGGGTGGGATTCAGCAGTGAGGCGAGCGCCGCCGTTCCGAGGCCACACGCAGACCGGCCGAAGAAATAGCGGCGATTGATCGCGTCGAGCAGTTCGCGGTTCACAGGCATCTGAGACATGGAAGAATTTCCTGGCAGGCAGGGGGAGGGCCGAGGTGGATGACCATTGACAGGGAAGATGGGGACTGGCAGGGAAACCACCGCCAGTCAGGCCGGCGCAATCATTCCTTGGTCACGGTCTCATCGAGATTCAGAACCAGGTTCGCGGTCATGGTCCAGGCTGCCAGTTCCGCCGGATCGAATTTTTCGTTCCGGGGGGTCTCGCCGTAGGTCAGCAGCTTCACCGCTGACTCGGGATCCTGCTGGAACTCGGCCAGTTCGGCGAAGTAGACGCCGAGGACCACGGCCAACTCACGGTCATTGGGGTTTCGTGCCGTTGCCCAGCGGAACAGAAACCGGGCACGGTCTTCGGGCGTCGCGGGGGCTTCGGTGAGTGCCCGTTGCGCGAACAGTCGGGCAGCTTCAACAAACTGCCGTTCATTGAGCAGCACGAGAGCCTGCAGCGGGGTGTTGGTCCGGGCCCGGCGGACCGTGCAGTTCTCGCGGGACGGGGCATCAAACGTCAGCAGGGCGGGAGGAGGCGACGTCCGCTTCCAGAAGGTGTACAGGCTGCGCCGGAATTGAGCCTCCCCAGGATCCGGTCGGAAGTTCTGGGTCGTGCTGCCGACAAACGCAACGGCTTCCCAAAGCCCTTCGGGCTGATAGGGCTTCACGCTGCGTCCACCGACCTTTTCGATCAGCAGGCCGCTGGTGTAGAGCGCACTGTCGCGCAGAACCTCACCGTCGAGTCGGAACCGTGGGCCGCGGGCCAGCAACTCATTGCCGGGGTCGCGCTGGACCAGTTCGGGAGAGACCTTCGAGCTTTGCCGATAGGTGGCCGACATCACCATCTGCTTCATCAGCCGCTTGACGTCCCAGCCATTCGCCATGAAGTCGGTCGCGAGCCAATCCAGCAACTCCGGGTGCGAGGGCCACTGGCCCTGCGAGCCAAAATCCTCGGCCGTCTTGACGATTCCGGTTCCAAACACCTGCTGCCAGAACCGGTTGACCGTCACGCGTGACGTGAGGGGATGCTCGGGAGAGACGAGCCAGCGGGCAAATCCAAGACGGTTGCGGGGAGCATCCGCCGGCAGGGGGGGCAGGGCGGCCGGGGTCCCGGCTTCGACCTTGTCGGCTTTCTTGTCGTATTGTCCGCGAACCAAAACGAACGCGTCACGTCGCTGGGGCATCTCGGCGGCGACCATCGTGAGAGGGATGGCTCCTTCGACATCGGCCCGTGCCTTCTCGAGGGTGGCAATCTCCTGCCGGATCGGATCGAGCAACGCCTTGGTGGGAGTGTGGATGTTCTCCAGGAAATACCGTTGGATCTGGACGGCCTGCTCGGGAGTCCGCTGGGCCCGTTCGATCTTCAGGATTTCCTGCAGGGGAGCGGGGAGGCTCGACTTGGTGAGGGTTCGTTCAAACGATTCCCAGACCGCCTGCGAGTCGAACGACTGCCCCGCCTGGGGAGTGCGGCTGACAATTCCCGCCTTGTCCCAGGTCACCTTTCCGCCGTGCTGGGTGAACGCCCAGCCGTTGATCAGGGCCCCGGGGTTCAGTCCAACCTTGGCCGCCTCCACCTCGATGCGAACCCACTTCCCCGCTTCGGGAAGTCCTCCGACCGGGAACCGGCTGGGAGTGTTGGCATTCCCCCAGGGAATGACATCGGCCCCCCAGGTCGCCCGGTGGTCCCAGGAACCATCATTCCATTGCAGCATGATCTCCTGGGGCGGATTCGCGGGATCCACAAACACGTGGGCGAACAGCTTGTCTCCCTCGCCGACACGCAGCGGAGCCGACGCTCCGGTGAAGAAATGCTGGCTCAATGCGGTCGCGGTTCGGGTCGAGGCCTTCTCACCGCTCAACACCGGGAAATCGGCCTTGGCGACGAATTGCCAGGGGGTGTCTCCCTCGGGCTTGGCACCCGCCGGGAGATCGTCATCGATCCAGACAAACTCGGTCGGTTCGAGAACCGGTTGCGCGTCGGGTGTTGGATCCTGATACTCAACCTTGGCGAGTGTCGCTCCGATTTTTTCGCGCGTTTCAGTCAGTTGCTTGTCCAGTTCGGCCTGGCGAGCCAGTTGCTCGGGTTGCGGGACCTTGAGGATGGGTGGGGGGCCCAGGGCGTTGCCATCCATCGCCGCCTCGGCAAAGCTGTTGAAGAAGGCCGAGAGCTGATAGAACTCGCGTTGAGAGAAGGGGTCATACTTGTGGTCATGGCAGACCGAGCATCCGAGGGTCAGGCCGAGAAACACCGTTCCTGTTGTTTCGACCCGGTCGACGGTATAGCGCACGAGGACCTCATCATCGATCGATCCCCCCTCGCTCGTCGACACATTGCAGCGGTTGAAGCCAGTGGCGATGCGCTGGTCGAGAGTCGGTTCGGGCAGCAGGTCACCCGCCAGTTGCTCGATGGTGAACTGGTCAAACGGCTGGTTCCGGTTGAACGATTTGATGACCCATTCGCGGTACGGCCACATCGAACGTTCGTTGTCGAGGTGCAGGCCGTGCGTATCTCCATATCGGGCCGCATCGAGCCAGTAACGGCCCATGTGCTCGCCATAGCGGGAACTCTGCAGCAGCCGATCGACGAGCTTTTCGTAGGCGGTCTCGGACGTGTCTGCCAGGAAGTGATCCACTTCGGCCGGAGTCGGCGGCAATCCCGTGAGATCGAGAGTCACCCGCCGGATCAGGGTGGTCTTGTCCGCCTCGGGGGAGGGCTTCAAACCTTCCTGGGCGAGTCGCTGCAGCACGAACTGGTCGATCGGGTTGTTGACCCGCGCTCCTTCGGCAACCGCTGGAGGGGCGGCAGCGACCGGCTTCGCGAATGCCCAGTGCCCCTTCATCGGGGCACCCTCATCGATCCACCGCCGGATCAGTTCGAGTTGGGCCGCTGTCGGTTTTTTTCCCAGGCTCGGGGGAGGCATCACCTCGTTGGGATCGGTCGACAGCATGCGCTGCAGCAGTTCGCTTTCCGAACTCTTGCCAGGAACGATCGCTGTCGAACCCGACTCCTGCCGGGCAACGGCCCCCTCCTGTGTGTCGAGCCGCAACCCGGCCTTCCGCTCCTTTTCATCAGGCCCGTGGCACTTGTAACAGAAGTCGGAGAGGATGGGGCGGATTTCACGGCTGTAGTCGACCGTCTTGGGGTCTGCAAACAGCGTGTGCGGAACCAACAACCCGGCGAGCAGGCACGGAAGCAGGCGGTTCATGGAAGGCAGGGGGGAGGGAGTGGTGGGAATGAGAGGAGGACCGCAACGTTTCTACGTCGCAAAGCCCTCCCGCTGCTGGAGTTTCCAGTCCCGGGAACTTTAAGGGACGGAAGAACGGGGATGCAACGGCTGTTGCCTGCAGACGAGGCTCGGGAACACCCGCTGGCGTTGTGGGGGGGCCGTGACGCAAACGTCAACTGTGCAACGAGTTGGTGCTTGCCTGCCAGGCCGGCACAAATCGTGAAGACTGGAGTTGGGGAGATTTGGAGGGGAATCCTGTCCCGCAATCGGGGAGAGGGGTGTTCGCCCCGTGGCGGGCCCAGCCCTGTCGGGCTTTTCCCGTGGCAGGCGTCGGGGCGCTATTTGAGAAGGCTGCGCTGAAGGACATCGCGGGCCTTGTCGAAATAGGGCTGCCAGGCAATTTCCGGTCGTCCGTCCCGCAGGCAGTCGCGGACTTTCTGGAGGGTGTTGCGGGCCATGTGGGGGCAGCGGTTGCAGGCGCAGGTCTTCCCCTCCGAGGCGGTGATGCCCGGAACCGGAACGTACGTGTGCTGCGGGGCCAGCTTTTGAAGGGGGTGAATCATCGCCGACTCGGTGGCCACGAGGAACAGCCGTGGGTTCGGGATCGAGGCGACGTATTGTCGCATTTTCTCGGTTCCCCCGATGAAGTCGGCATGTTCGAGAACCGAGTGGGGGCATTCGGGATGGGCGATGACCAGGCTTCCGGGATTGTTCTTCTTGGCCCTCAGCAGATCCTGCACACTGAAGATCTCATGCACCTGGCAGGCACCAGGCCACAGGATCATCTTTCGACCGGTCACCTCCATGAGGTACCGACCCAGGTGCTGATCGGGAACAAAGAGAATTTCCTTGTCATGGGGAACCCGGTCGATGATCTCGCGAGCATTTCCGCTGGTCACAATCCAATCGCACAGGCTCTTTGTGGCAGCCGTGGTATTGATGTAGGCCACGGTTTGGAAATCGTGCCCCTGGGCCCGCAATTGCGACTGGTATGCGGCGAGGCTCGGTGCCGGGCAACTGTCGGCCAGCGAGCAACCTGCCTGGAGATCGGGGAGCAGAACGGTTTTCTGGGGGCTCAGGATCTTCGCCGATTCGCCCATGAAATGGACCCCGGCGAACACGATGGTCGAAGCAGATGACTGGACCGCGTCGCGGGCGAGTTTCAGGCTGTCGCCCGTATAGTCGGCAATGTCCTGGATCTCGCCGTCGACGTAGAAATGGGCGAGAATCGCCGCATCACGCTCCTTTTTCAGCCGTTCGATTTCATCCATCACGTCGAGCGGGTCTTCCCAGCTGATGGTGGCGGTCGGCAGCGAGGTGTTCGGAAGCGACATCTTGACTCCAAGGAAATGGCGAAGGCCCTGGGGCCTCTCTTCCTGACGTCAGTTTTCGTCCTTCCGAAGCACGGCAGGAGAGTCAGGCACAGGTTGCAGGGATTATACGGAGTGGGGTGGGCAGGGGTGAATGCCTTGCGACCGGGCAATGGGCACGCCATGATTCCGCGCGGTTTCTCCCAGTTCACATTCATCCCACGGTGTGTGCCCGCCATGTCATCGGAAACGAGCTACGATCCCTATGCGATGCCCGATGATGCTGTCGAGGCGGCCCCGGTTTCGCTGTGGTCGGCGCTGAAGCAGATTGGCCCCGGGATCATCCTGGCTGGGTCGATTGTCGGGTCGGGCGAGTTGATCGCGACGACTTCGCTGGGGGCCGACTGGGGATTCACTTTTCTCTGGTTGATCCTGGCGAGCTGTGTGATCAAGGTGTTTGTTCAGGTCGAACTGGGGCGTTACGCCCTGTCATCGGGCAAGCCCACACTCGGTTTCATGAATGAACTCCCCGGTCCCAGATTGTGGGTGCACTGGACCGTCTGGTGGTGGTTTTTCATGCTGCTGGCGACGGTCGTTCAGCTGGGGGCGATGGTTGGCGGGGTGGGGCAGGCCCTGAACATGGCGTTTCCCGCAGTGTCACCGGCACTGGTCCGCTGGATTGGCCCCGAAACGGGACTTGGGACGTGGCTCTCGGCTCATCCCGAGAACCCCTGGGGAATCCTGACCGCCTTCGCGGCCGTCGCGCTCCTGCTGTCCGGGGGTTACCAGATGCTCGAACGTTTTACGACCGTCCTGGTGGCCGGGGTGACAGCGGTGACCACACTTTGCGTCTTGCTTCTCCCGGCCAGTGGACATCCCATTCCGCTTGACCAGGTGGCCGCGGGACTCAAGGGGCATGTTCCTGAGGATCCCAAGGCCCTGGCGGCTGCCTTCGCGGCGTTTGGAATCACCGGAGTCGGAGCCGCCGAGCTCTTCTCGTATCCGTATTGGTGCCTCGAGAAGGGGTATGCCCGGGCCGTCGGTCGGAACTCCCCCGACGATTCCTGGGTGGCCCGCGCCAAGGGATGGATGCGGGTCATGCAGCTGGATGCGTGGGCGAGCATGATCGTGTTCACATTGGCGACCGTCTCGTTCTATTTCCTGGGGGCGACCGTCTTGCATCCTGATCCCAACCTGCGACCGCAGGGCTCGAAGGTGATTGAAGTCTTGTCGCAGATGTATGAACCGGCGTTTGGCTCTTGGACGAAGCTGGTCTTCCTGGTGGGGGCCTGGGCGGTCCTGTTCAAGACGCTGTACATCGCCTCGGCCGGTCACGCTCGACTGACGGCCGACTTCTTCAGTCTGACCGGGTTGCTGAGCTATCCCAGTCCCCATTACCGGGCCCGCATCATCCGGGGGCTGTGCGTCTTCTATCCCCTGTTGGCCCTCACCTTTTATCTTTTCCTCGGGGATGCCAAGGCCATGGTGAATTTCGGGGGATTTGTACAGGGGATCACACTTCCCGTCATCTCGGGAGCCGCGATTTACCTGCGGTACTTCAAGACCGACCCGCGGATCCGCCCCGTCTGGTGGTGGGATCTGCTGCTTTGGGTGGCAGTGATCAGCCTGACAGTCCTGGCGGGTTGGGCGGCCTTTGACTTCGCCCGCAAGTTGGCGATGAGTTGAATTGGCGGTTCTGGGGGGAGATGGGACGAGACGGGACAAGTCGCGCTGTGGCGGCTGTAGAAAGTTCGGGCGAACAGTCGATACTCTCGCTACCGTCCGCCTCATCGAACTTGCCGTGCTGTTCGGAAGTTTCGAACCGCGGTAGGATTGCGGTGTCTGAATCATTCAGACACCGTTCCCCAGGCCTGTGGCTCTGCTTTTACCATGCGCAGCGAATCCGAGACCCCCCAGACAGACAATCCGTTTTCGATCCCGGTCGCCAGCCGGATGCGGCGCCTGCCGCCCTATCTGTTTGGCAAGATCAACAAGCTGAAATACGAAAAACGCGTGGCCGGGGTGGATGTGATCGATCTGGGGATGGGAAATCCGACAGATCCCCCTGATCCCATGATCAGTGAAAAGCTGGCCGATGCGTTGAAGGATCCCAAGAACCACCGCTACTCGGTCTCGACCGGGATTACCAATCTGCGGAAAGAAGTCGCAGTCCGGTACAACAAGCGGTACGGCGTCCGGCTTGATCCCAACACCGAGGTCATCGCCACGATTGGCTCGAAGGAAGGCTTCAGCCACATGTGCCTGGCCCTGATGGGGCCTGGGGATACGGCGATTGTTCCCTCGCCGTACTTCCCGATTCACGTCTATGCCGTGATCCTCGCCTCGGGCAACGTCATCACGTTGGATGTCCGGGATCCCGCGAAGTATCTCGAGAACATTGCCTATACCTGCGAGCACCTGTACCCACGTCCCAAGGTGGTGATCGCGAATTTCCCGCACAATCCCTCGTCAACCGTGATCGAGCAGGATTTCTACGTCGAACTTGTTCGGCTTGCCAAGAAGTATGAATTCCTGGTCCTGTCCGACTTCGCCTATGCCGACATCTGCTACGACGGGTACACGGCACCGAGTTTTCTTGCGACACCAGGGGCGAAGGACGTCGGGGTGGAATTCACCACCATGAGCAAGAGCTACAGCATGGCGGGCTGGCGCATCGGGTTCTGCTGCGGCAATGCCGAAATGGTGCGGGCCCTCGGGACGATCAAGGGGTACTACGACTACGGCATTTTCCAGGCGATCCAGATTGCCGCGATCATCGCGATGCGACACTGCGACTCGGCGATCGACACCCTGTCGGCCGAGTACCAGAAGCGTCGGGATGTGCTGGTCGAGGGGCTGGAACGTCAAGGGTGGGAGATTGGCCGTCCCAAGGCGGGGATGTTTGTCTGGGCCAAGATTCCGCAACCCTGGTCCGAGATGGGGTCCATCGATCTCGCGATGAAACTGCTGGACGAAGCAGGGGTGGCAGTCAGTCCAGGACGCGGTTTCGGCGACGATGGCGAAGGATACCTGCGACTGGCTCTTGTTGAGAACCAGCAGCGCTTGCGGCAGGCCGTTCGCGAGATTGGCAATTGCCTGAAGCGCGAAGCCTGAGAACACCCACATCTGGTGAGCCCGACAGGGCGGGTTTGCCCGGAAAATCACCCGAGTCAGAGACTCGCGGGAAACTGGATTCGCCAGAGGGGCACATGGTGATGTGTGCCCCTCTGGTCTTTTTGAAACTTATTCCCGAGCACCCGAACCGAGCACTACATTTCGATGGTACGCCCCTCGGCGGCGGACGCCAGGATGGCATCGGTCAGGTCTCGTACGGCCATGGCCACTTGCGAAGGAGCGGGGTTGGAGGTCTTCCCCCGCAGAAATTCGGCGAAGGCCTCGGTCGGGTTGGAGTCGGTCCCCGGAATTGAAACTGGTTCCATGCGGTTCGCCCTGGCCAGCAGCAGTTCGGTCGGACGAATGACCAGATCGGCATCGGTCCCGTGCAGGCGGAATTCCTCGTAGTAATGATGGGCGTTGCCCGTGAATGAGAGGTTGCCGACAACCGCCTCTTCAAATTCGATAATCGCCTGGGTACTGACCGGGACGTTCCAATCCAGGGTCTGGCAGCGAGACAACACCCGTTCTGGTCGGAGTCCCGTGAGGAAAAAGAGCATATCGAGTTTGTGACTTCCGGCATCTCCCAGGAATCCGCCGGGATTCTGCCGGGGGTCATCACGCCAGGTCCCGCCGATGGTTTGTGCCCAGTGCTCGGTGTTGACCAGGGAGATCGATTTCAGTCGACCGAGGCGTCCTGTTCGGACCAGTTCCCGGGCTTCCCGGAAGACCGCCGACTGGCGGCGCTGGTAGGCGATCATCAAGGGGGGACGTCGGGGGACCTGCGCGAGGATGTCAACCAGCCGTTCCCGTGTATCAACCAGGGGTTTTTCGCACAAAACCGGAATGCCCGCGTCCCACAACTGCATCACCTGCTCGAAATGCAGGTGGGTGGGAGTGCAGATCAGGGCGGCATCGACGGAGAGGGCTGGCAGAGCCTGGGCCAGAGAGTCGAAATCCCCGGGAGAGTGAGGGTGATTCGCGATCAAGGCCTGGCGGTGCCGGGGGTCTGGATCCACAACCGCCGACAGGCTCCATTGGGGATTTTGCGTGAGTTGTCCGAGGTGGACCCGGGCGATTTGTCCACAGCCGACCAGAAGGAGTCGAAGCGGAGAGGGGTGATCCATTGCGGGAGCGGGTGAAGACTTGGGAGACTGAGAAACCGGCGATGGCCTCGGCCTGTTCCGGATGAACTGGAAACAAGAGCTTGGCCCGGGTGACGTGCCACAATCGGGCCGTGACCGGATCGGGAGGCGGGATGAAGTCGACGCGAGTCTACCTGTTCGACATCGACGGTACACTGTTGCAGACCGGTGGGGTGGGGTGGCGGGCCCTGACCGGCGCGATTGCGGCGGAGTTCGGGGTGGAAGTTTCCGGCTCGTCCGTCGAACTGAGGGGCCGAACCGATTATGCCATCGTCGGTGATTTGCTGCGATTGGCTCAGGTGGAGGTGCATACCCGGAACCGTGATCGCCTCTTGTCCGCCTATCACCGGTTCCTGGCTGACGGATTGCCGGGGAGTCCCGGACGGGTTCTGCCGGGTGTTCGGCAAGTGCTCGAAGACCTGCAAGTCCACCAGGGGGCCCGACTGGGGGTCTTGACGGGGAACGGGCCGCGTGGGGCCGAAATCAAGCTGCGGCATTTTGACCTGTGGGACCGGTTTACCGTTGGGATTTACGGCGACCAGCACGAAGACCGGTCCGATCTGGCTCGGGCGGCTGTGCCGATCGTTCGGCAAAACTGGGGACCGGAGATCACGGCCGATCAGATCTGCATCATTGGTGACACTCCCGCCGATGTGGCGTGCGCCCATGCGATTGGGGCCCAGGCCATTGCGGTTGCGACGGGGGGGTACCGTGCGGAAGAACTGCACTCTGCGGGGGCTCATGTCGTTTTGGAGAGCCTCGAGCAGTGGCCGTTTTCGAAGGCCTTGGGCAATCCCGGTTTCTCCTGACGAGCGTCCGGGCTGAAGGAGGATTTGCCAGGGGAAAATCGATGCCCTGTACCATCTGGAAGGATTTTGAGGTGCACATCGGGCGATGTGCAGGTATCAGATTCTTCAGAGAGCAAATGGGAATTTTGCCGCAAATTTACCATCTGTACACGTGGGCCGCTTGACGATGCCCATCCGGTCCTTGAAGATAACGGAGGTCTCTGTCGGTTCAGAACAGGAGTACGTGATGCGTCTGGTGACTTTCTGTGTCGTGGGTCTGGCCTGCCTGGTCGGGCTGCGCTTGGATGCGAAAGAAGTATCGGGTGAATATATCGAAGCTCGAACCTGCGACATCTACACCGGTCCCTGTTTTGCGAATGGCGAGGTCGGGATTTCGGGGCGTCAGGCGGTCTTGGGATGGAAAATCGACACCGGTTCCTGGAGGGGGGTCGAACTTCAGGGGCTGGGGGTGGCACTGGTCATCTCTGCCAACGATACCCTCGGTTTCGGTGGGAGTTTTTTCACGAACCCCACGGTCATCCGGGGAATTCTTGTGTTTGATGCAAGGGCTTCTGATGCTCAGAAGGAAGCGTTGGAATCGCTGGTTCTCAGTTCGGTCAAGGGTTGGAGTCCCGAAATTGTCGGTCGGAAGACCGCCGCGATTTCTCTGAAGTCGGACCACTTGGCGGGACAGGGCGAGTTTGAAGTGGAGGGGTTGGTCCGTTTGCAGACCCGTCAATTGAGCAAACGTGACTGTGTCTGTTCCAACGAAGCGGTCTTCTATCCTCCCCTGTCACAAGTGGAGAACTCTCAACCGGTCTTTACCCGCCAACTCTCGTACAGCGGAGGCGCTGGGGGAGCGCAGTGGAAGACCATCAATCGACGCAGTGCGTTCCTCGCCACATTCGAACGATAAACCCTGGAGTTTGCCGATTGCAGGGATGGGGAATTCGAATGCGGCTCCACGCTCCTGGATGAGTGGTGCTGGAGGATGCCCGAAGGGGCCAATGGATCTGTCGACTGGGGGAGAGCCCCGGTTTTCAACCAGGGAATTCTGGGTCTCCTGGTCTTGCAAGTTGGAGTTTGACTGATGTCTGTGGCGGAGAATACGGCTGTCCAAGCTCCCGTCCTCGATCGATTGGGGATGAAGAACATCGTGACGTTCGGCGTGCTCGTGGCAGCGCTGCTGGTGGCGTTCATTCCAACGTTGCGAAGTCTTTCTGATCGTTGGGCTTCCGATCCCCAGTACTCGCATGGGTACCTGGTTCCGTTTTTCAGCTTCTTTCTGGCCTGGAGTCGTCGGGCAACACTTCCCTTCGCGAACCAACATCTGCGATGGTTGGGGTTTGTGATGATTGCACTGGGTCTGGGATTCCGGTTTGCAGCATCAGTCTGGAATGCCGATTTGATTGAAGATTCTTCACTGGTGTTGGCCGTCGCTGGAGCGACGCTGGCGGCATTCGGGTGGGACGTATTCCGGTGGGCGGCGGCTCCCCTGGCGTTCCTGCTGTTGATGGTGCCTCTGCCCCATGCGGTCTCAACCTTTGCCCGCAAGCCATTGCGACGGCTTGGGACGCTGGTCGGGGTGACGCTGATGCAGGTGTTGGGGTTTGCGGCTTTCGCGAGCGGGAACACGATTGAGCTTGCCAATGGCAGCAAGGTGGGGGTTGCGGAAGCCTGTAGTGGATTGCGGATGCTGATGGTGTTTGTGGCACTGGCCGTGGCGATGGCACTGCTGTCGGATCGTCCGATCTGGGAGCGGTTGCTGCTGGTGATCAGTTCTGTTCCGATCGCCCTCATTGCGAATATCCTGCGGATTGTGGCGACCGGTGTTCTTTACGCGGAAGTTGAGGATCCCGGAATCCGAGAGAAGGCGCACGACTGGTTTGGACTGGCCATGATGCCGGTTGGGCTGGTGCTTTTGGGAGGGGTCTCATGGATCCTTTCGCGTTTGCTGATTGTGGAGCAGGATCGACCCCTGGAGGTTGATGCTCCAATGTCCCGAGCCCGGTAAGTGAGGCCGGAGTCAACGGGAAGAGTTGAGTAAGCTTGAGCGGTCCCCGTGAACTGGATTGGAAACAGGATTCTCCTGCGAAATCCAGACTGGAAATGGTCGAGACATGAGTACTGATCAGATGAATGGGCAGGGGGCCATGGTCCCCGTACGTCGCAATGAAGTTGGGATGCCGGGCCCTGCGGTGGGGGGGGCTCCTGCGAGCAGCGGCATCGTGGTTGATCAGAACACCGTTCTGGCCGCCATGCGGCGTCGCTGGCTGATTGCGACCGCCCTGGGGCTGACCGGTGCGTTGGTGGGGGCGGCGACCACCTGGTTGTTGATTCCCGTGACCTACACGACCCGTGCCGAGTTGCGAGTCAAGGCGGTCAACTACACCCCGGGTGGTGGTTTGAAGCAGGGGGAGGAACTGCGGGGTGAGGTCTATCGGCAGACCCTGGGGCGAATGGTGCAGGGCCCGATTGTGCTGAAGCAAGTCGTTCGCCGGGAGGAGGTCGCCAAGCTTCCGACCATTACGGATCAGGAAGATCCCCTGATCTTCTTTGAGAAGAACATGCGAGTCACCAATCCGGCCACCGAGTTCCTCCAGATGAGTCTGACGGGGAACAACCCGGCGGATCTCGCTCCGATTCTGAATGCGGTGGTTGAGGTGTTCCTGCGCGAAGTGGCCCAGCGCGAAGCCCAGGAACGGACGAAGATTGTCAACTCAATTGATGCGGCCAAGGCGGATACCCGGGCCAAGCTGGGTGACTTCATCAAGACCAAGGAACGTCTGGTCAAGAAGTTGGGTGGAGACAACGAGACCGCGGCGGAGGCCGCCAAGGCCCGTGAGTCATTTTATGCCGACATCCGCAAGCAGTCGGTCATGGCCAAGATCGAGAAGACCAAGATCAACGCCGAACTGTCGCTGCGGGAGCGGCAGGAGAAAATCGAGGGCAAAGATCTGGATGAGCAATTGATCGACCTGCACCTCGATCGCCGCAATGAAGTCTTGTCTGCAGCGTACACGGTGGAGAAAGAACGCGAGGCTTTGAGTCGTCGCGAGGGCAAGGGGCCCGCCTCGTCGGTCGAGGAGTACGCCCGCCGATTGCGCGAGGCGGAGGCAAAGCTCAAAGAGGTCCGCGAGGAATTGCGGCCCAAAGTCATTGAAGAATTGAAGGAACGGAGCCAGTTGGAGGAGGTGCTCTCGACGCAGGCCCTGCAGCGGCGACTCCAGTTGCTGGAAATCACCATTGATGGGCTCGACAAGCAGTTGGTCTACGAAGATGAATCGCGGAACAACAAGCTGGCCTGGCAAATGGAACTGGACGAACTGAACAAGTCGATCGAGCAGTTCCGGACCATCTACAACCGGCTCCAGGAAGAAGGGGAGCGGGCCCGGATGACCATGTCAAACCTGATGCGTGTCGAGAAGTTCCGCGACGCGGTCACCCCGACCCAGCCGGATATGGCCAAGAAGATCATGGCCACGACCGCGGTGGGGGGTGGGTTGTTCGGCCTCATTTTCCTCGGGATTCTCTTTCTGGACCTGCGGACTCGCCGGATCAACAGCCTGGATGACATTGTGACCGGCCTCCGTCTCCCCGTGATCGGGTCGGTTCCGCTCATTCCCTCGTCCCGCGGCGGCAAGAACTCGGAAGGGGGGGGCGGGCAGCGTTGGCAGGGGGCGTTGATTGAATCGATTGACTCAGCCCGAGTGATGCTCCTCCGCCGTGCCAGCCTCGAAAATGCCAAGGTGGTCATGGTCAGCAGTGCCGTCACCAGCGAAGGCAAAACCACGATGGCCTGTCACATGGGAACCAGCTTGGCCCGAGCCGGGTACCGCACCGTCGTGGTTGACGTCGACTTGCGACGTCCGACCGTTCACCGTGTGTTCGATGTCGCTGGTGATCCTGGTGTCTGTGAAGTGTTGAGCGGTGCGGCAAAACCTGCGGATGTGATCCAGGAAAGCACCCAGCCCAACCTGTTTGTGATCCCGGCCGGCATCCTGGCCAGCGAGTCACTTCGCAATCTTGCCCAGGACGGCCTCGGTGCACTGATGGAGCACCTGCGTGCGGAGTTTGACTTTGTGATTGTGGATTCGTCTCCCCTGTTGCAGGTGACAGATCCGCTGCTGGCCGCTCAGAGTGTTGACGGTGTCATTGTGTCGATCCGGCGCGATGTGAGCCAGATGCCCAAGGTTTCGAGCGCGATCGAAAAGCTTCAGATGATGGGAATTCCTGTCTGGGGCGCTGTGGCGATTGGTGTGGACCAGTCGTCGTATGGCTACGGCTATGGCTATGGCTACGGTTATGGCTACGGCTACGGCTATGGCTATGGCTACGGCAACTCCTATGGCTACGGTTATGGCAATCGGCCCCGTTCGTCCGCTCCTGCAGTCCCGTCGGAGAGTCCTTCCGATCAATCGTCTCAGCCTCCTTTGAACTGAGAACCGGAACCGCGATTCGCGTGCCAAGTCCCGAGCGTCTGGAGGGGGAATCATGAACGGGGATGCCACTGCGTCGTCTTCCGGCTGGAAATTCAATGTGGGTCTGGTCGGCATGCTGGTGCTGATCGGCGTGACCGCATGGTTCCAGGAATTGGTCACTGGTCGCAGTCAAAACAACCAGAAAATGGAAGCCGCCGCGCGGGCGGTTCAGATTCTGCCCGATCAGTTCGCTGGTTGGACAACGGAACCCCGCACGATGTCCGAGACGGAAATCGCCCAGACGGGGACCAAGGCCTACTACAGTCGTTTTCTCCGTTCACAAAAGACCGCGGTTCCCCTCTCGGTCATGCTGTTGTGTGGAAAGACGAGGGAACTGTCGGTTCATCCTCCGACCGTGTGCTTTGAGGGGCTGGGATTGGAAGTGGAGGGAGAGCCACAGCGAGTCCCGGTTCCAGCCGAGGTGGCGGGCGAGGGGGGTGGCGAATTGATGGCGGTGCACTTCAAGCCCTCGGCGTATAGCACTGCCCGGCCGCTGTACGTGTACTGGGGTTGGTCGCGTGACGGTCGCCATTGGGAAGCCCCCTCGGTCCCCCGCCTGCACTTTGCCGGGGCCCCGTACCTGTACAAGATCTATGTCGTGCGGGATGACCCAACCGGCAAGAAACCCGCTTCTGGCGAATTGTGCGACGCAGTACTTCGTGATTTTCTGCCAGAACTCCATGCGGCGATCGACAAGGTTTCGGCGGATGGCGAAGTGGCGACCACCCGGTAACTGCCGGTAGAATCTTTGTCAGACGTTTCGTCGACTCAAACATTTGCCCTCTTTGACCGTTCCCGTGTGGCTGGCGTCGAGGGCCCAGGGCAGGGGCGATCATGTCCTGAGTCGTCGCGAAACTGGCAAAACGCCGGCGCATGTCTGTCTGTTCGAGTCTACGCTCCATGGATCCCTCTCCACTCAACGGCTTCACGATTGACGTGGAGGACTATTTCCAGGTTGGTGCCTTCGCTCGGGAGATTTCCCCGAAGACCTGGGATCAGTACGAATCGCGGGTCGTCGCGAACACTGAACGCATCCTGCAGATGCTGGACCAGCATCAGACCCGGGCAACGTTTTTCATCCTTGGCTGGGTCGCGGAAAGGTATCCGGAACTGGTGCGCCGGATTGATCGGAGCGGCCACGAAATCGGCAGTCACAGTTACTGGCACCAATTGATCTATGAACAGACGCCGGATGTATTCCGGGAGGATTTGAGGCAAAGTTGCGATTGCCTGGAGCAACTCATCGGGCGGAAGATCCGACTTTTCCGTGCCCCCAGTTTCTCCATCGTGAATCAGTCGCTGTGGTCGTTGCAGGTTCTCGCGGAGCAGGGAATTGAGCTCGATTCGAGCATTTTTCCCATACACCATGATCGGTATGGGATTCCTGGTGCACAGATCCGTCCCTATTGCCACCAGTTGGGGGACCGCCGCATGTGGGAGTTTCCTCCCACGGTGACGCAGATTTCCCGCTGGAATTTCCCGGTCGGTGGTGGTGGATACCTGCGACTGTATCCGCGCCGCCTGACCGAGTGGTTGCTTTCGACAGTGAACGCCCGCGGCGACGCCTTCCAGATCTACATCCATCCCTGGGAGGTGGATCCGGATCAGCCACGGCTGCGTGGATCATTGAAGTCAAGGTTCCGCCATTACGTGAATCTCGCAACAACGGTCGGCAAACTCGAATCGTTGTTGAAGCGATTTCGGTTTGGAACACTGTCCGATACGCTCTCGCAGGAAATCGACAAGGGCCAGCGACTGACGGGCCTGGCATCATGACTGCTCCCCTTCGAATTGCCCTCGTGGTCCACTCATTCAACATGGGGGGACTAGAGCGTTATGTCAGCCATCTTCTGAATCGGCTTGATCGCAATCGGTTTGCTCCCAGCCTCGTCTGCATGGATCGCAATGGGACCGCCCAGGATTGGGTGCGGGTGGACGATGTTCCGGTCTTCGAAATGCACAAGCCCCCCGGGCAACCAAGGCCGCAGTTCCTGAGGCAGCTCAGGGATTGTTTTCGCCAGCAGCGTTTCGATTTGGTCCATTCCCACAATTGGGGGACATTGCTGGAGACATCGATCGCATCAGTCCTGGCGGGAGGAATTGTGCATGTGCACTCCGAGCGCGGGACGGTGATGGGGGGATCCACGGCCCGATCAGCGCTGCGTCGCCAGATCAATCGCTGGGTCTTCCGGGGGGCGTTGACGCACTGTGCGGCGGTGCTGGCTGTGGACGATTCGGTCGCCGGGCGGGTTGCGAAGGCGAGTGGATTCCGGCAGGAGCGCATCCGGGTGATTCCGAATGGGGTGCCTTGCCCTGATTGTCCGGACCGGCCGAAGACCCGTGCAGAGAACCGGGCCGCACTGGGAATTGGGACTGATGAATTCGTGGTCTGTACCGTTGGCCGGCTGGTGCCGGTCAAGGGCTATGATCTCCTGGTGGGAGCCGTGGCCCGATTACGGGACGAGGGGACCCGGGTGCATCTGATCCTCGCGGGCGATGGTCCCCTGGAACAGTCATTGCGGGACCAGGCATTGCAATCGGGCATTGGTGACCTGGTCCATCTTGTTGGACGGACAACGCGGGTTGGCGATTGGCTCGCGACGGCAGATCTGTTTGTCAATTCGAGTCTCAGCGAAGGGATGAGCCAGGCGATCGTTGAGGCCATGGCATTCGGCCTTCCCCTCGTCGTGACCAATGTGGGGGGGAATGCCTGGCTGGTCGGTGGAGAGACACCGGCGGGCGTGGTGGTGCCTCCTCAGGACGTACCCGCTCTCGCCGCGGGAATCAACGAACTGGTTCGGGAACCGGCGATTCGAGAACAGTTTCGGATTGCCGGCGTGCGGCGGGCGGAGACACAATTCGGGCTGCAACCGATGATCAGGCAGTACGAAGACCTGTACGAGCGACTGACGCGGGCCTCGCACGGTCGGAACGAGGGATTGGAACAGGGTACCCTGGCCCTGGGATCGGGAGAATTGCCATGAGTCTGACAGCACTTCTGTGGGCGCTGGCCTTTGTAATCCTGATGGTGGCGGCGTTCCGGGCACCGGCCTGGGGGGCTGCCCTTTACATGCTGACCTTTTTTGCTCTGCCACAATACTGGTGGTGGGGGAAAACAGGCCCTCTGGCGACTCCACGATGGAACCTGATGGGGGGCGTGGTTTTCCTGCTGTCGGTCGTGTTGACGTATCGACCGCATCCCATGGCACAACCGCTGGTGAGACTCCGGGCGATGCGGTGGATGTTGATGCTGATTGCCCTGAACTACGTGTTGGTCTCCCTGGTGCTGGCGGAAAACCTCGACATGAGTTCGGTGGTGATGTTCATCCAGGTCAAGCTGATTGTGCTGGTCTTTCTGTTGGATGTCAGCATTCAGGACGAGATCAACTGGAAGCGAATCGTCCTGGTGATGTTCCTCGGAATTCTGTTTCTTGGGTTCGAGGTGAATTTCCGGGGGGCCGGCAAGTCGGTTGCCGGTCGACTGGAGGGTGTGGGTGTGCCCGGGGGCAACACCTCCAACCACCTGGGGAACCTGCTGATCACATTCATGCCGATGCTGGGGGCCGGGCTGTTTTCTCAGGATCGCAAAGTCAAACTGGTGGCACTGGTGACGTCTCCACTGGCACTAAACACCCTGCTCAAATGCAATTCCCGCGGGAGCTACCTGGGGCTGATCGCGGCTGGCAGTGTGATGCTGCTCCTGTCGCGGGGGCGCGAGCGCAAGTTGCTGTTTGGGGGGGCGCTGCTGGGATGCCTTGGTGTGCTGGTCCTGGCCCGGGATGGACGGATCTTTGAGCGTTTCACATCCACTTTTGTCGGGGAGGAGCAACGCGACACATCGGCACAGAGCCGGATCGCATTCTGGAAAGCGGCTCTCGTCTGCCTGAGCGAACACCCGGCCGGGGTCGGGGGGGATTGTTACAAGAACATTTTGTCCCGCCAATACCTCGTGGGAGTGACAGATCGGGCACGGGCAATCCACAACGGGTTCCTGAACGAGGCGGTGCAATGGGGGGTGCACTCCCTGCTGCTGCGGCTGGGGGTGTTCTATCTCGCCTTCCGATGTGCACGCTCGGGGCAGGCCATCTATCGGCGCCAGCAGAATTTCCAGGATGCCCTGATGGGATTGGCCCTTGTGGGAGGACTCGTCGCATTCAGTGTCGGAGGCTTCTTTGGGGACTATTGGGATTCCGAGTGGGGATTGCAACTGGTCGCGCTTTGCATGGGCTATTACCGGATTGCTGTCTTGCGAGAACGGGAACAGCAATCGATGGAATATGCACCGGCCCCTTTCAATCCCGGGCCCTGGGGTGGGATGCCCAATCCCATGGTGGCGACCCCGCAATGGACACGGATGGGACCTGTGATGCCCGGGTAGTCCCCCGATCGCGGATGACGATCGCCGAACTCCGAAATGGCCGGGGGCGATGGTTTTGGAAGGTTGTCCGACATGTTTGCCGGCCCGCCCTGGTCCTGGAGTCCACGGGGCCGCAGATGTCGGTGCTGGTCAGGACTTTGTCCGTCGGGACGGGGTGGGGAAAAATCCTGGATTATCGGTGATTCCAAAGATTCCGGTTTCGTGATCCACGACTGAGTGTAGCGCCAAAAATGGGGCGTTGCACGCACTCGGAAGGGGCCGTTAGACTGCGGTTGCACGGATCGAATCTGAGCAGGCGTCCCGTTCGCGAGGTTGGGATGGCCTGAGAGTGGCTGGGGAAGTCATGGATCCCTGAGGTTCTGAACCATTCAGGGTGTTTGTCTGTCCCCACACCGGCCCCATGCCGCTCCTGCGGCCGCGGAGTGTCACGTCCAAGGGGCCCTCGTGTTGCCGATGTGCGCGTACGAAGTGGTTCCTCGATGTGGGGAATTCAACGTGGCACGGTCCTGTCGCCTGGAAACGGGTTTTGACTCGAATTCCGGGAGGATTTACGGATGCTCCGGTTGGCGAAAGGGGCCAGTGATGCCAGAATCGAGCGGAGTGCCGTGAATCGATTGTGTTCGCCGCAGGGTGTGCGGAGTGCCTGTGCTGTGACTTGTGGGATGATGGGTCGGTGCAGAATGTCATTCGGGAGGAGGGAGAGTTGAAGCGAGTTGGCTGAGGAATTTCGGGGCTCGACCGTCGTTCGCCGGTTCAACCCTGAAGAAAGGCCCCTGTCGCCAGACAAGCGTCGGATGATACCGCCTGGAATGATTGGTTCGGGGACCAATCGCCATTCAAATCGGTGGGGTTCACAACTTTGATTCACATCCCTGCAACTTCCTGATGAAGATTCTTTTCCTGAACAAGCGGCTCCTGTTCCCAACGGATACTGGTGGTCAGGTGCGGACTCTCAACGTCGTCCGTTATCTGGCGCGCTGGCACGAACTGACCTACCTGTGCAACCAGCAGCCGGGACAGGACGAATCTGCGCGGCAGATGGTCGATCTTGGGCTCAAACTGGAAACTCGTCCCTGGAAGGAAGTAAGCCGGTCCGACTGGAGATTCTACCGCGACCTGGCGTGGAACCTGTTTTCGCCCGATCCGTTCAACGCAGCGAAAGATCATGATCCACAGTTGCGGCAGCGTGCGAGGGAGTTGCTCTCTGCGGGAGACTACGACCTGTTGGTCTGCGATTTCGTCCAGATGGCCAGAAACGCGATCGGGGTCTGGGCGGGTCCGAGTGTGCTGTTTGAGCACAATGTGGAGGCCGAGATCTTCGAAAGGCATGCACGGTCTGACCCGGGTTGGATCCGCAGGAAATTCATGGGTTACCAGGCGGCGAAAATGCGGCGTTTTGAAGGGTGGGCCGGGCGACAGTTCACCCGTGTTGTCGCCGTGAGTGACCGTGATCGCAAGCAGTACATCCAGCGATATGGCTGGGAGCATGTGGATGTCATCGATACCGCGGTGGACATTGAGTATTACACTCCCCAGTCGGTCGAAAGGGACCCTGGGACCGTGGTGTTTGTGGGATCACTGGATTGGTTGCCAAACGTCGACGGACTCGTCTGGTTTGTGACAGAGGTCTGGCCCATGGTGCGCGAGCATTGTCCACAGGCACGGCTGAGGCTGGTGGGGCGGAATCCGGGGCCCGAGATCCAGGGGTTGGCGCAGCAACCCGGAGTGGAACTTGTGGGAACGGTTCCGGACACCCGTCCCTGGCTGTCGAAGTCGGAAGTCTCGGTCGTGCCGCTCCGGATCGGCGGTGGTACCCGCCTGAAAATTTTCGAGGCGATGGCGATGGGTTTGCCTGTCGTGAGCACCACCCTGGGAGCTGAGGGGTTGCAGGTCGAGAATGGAGTGGACGTGGTCCTGGCGGACGAGGCTCGCTCGCTGGCGGAGGCCTTGGTGGATCTGCTCAGATCTCCCGCAAAACGTGCTGCCATTGGTGGATCGGCGCGGCGTCTGGTGGAGCGGGAGTTTTCTGCCGAGAGTGTGGCCCGCCAGTTCGAGTCGATTTGCCGTCGTGCGGTTGAGGAGCAGGCCCGACCATGAGTGCATCGACGCAGCAAGGCGACTTCGTGGTGAGGGAAGCTGTCGAATCCGATCTGCGGGCGGTCGAGGAGTTCATCCTCCGACAAACCCGGAATCCTCTCTGGTTTCGACCGGCATGGCAGGAGCCGTTGCGGGTCTATGGACTGCGACTGCAGGTTCTGGTGGCATGGCAGGGAAACGCAATCGTCGGGATCCTGCCATTGGTTCCGCAACGAAGTCTGCTGTTTGGTCGGAGGGCTGTCTCGGTTCCCTGGGCTGACGCCTGTGGCGTGCTGTCCTCGCAGCCGGGGGCCACTGATGCCCTGTTGAAGTCCGGGATCGCTTTTCTGAAGGAACAGGGGTTGAACTCCCTGATCCTGAGGCAGGAGACCGGCCTCTCCGACTGGCCAGTGGAACGGTCCGACAAGCTGGCGATGCAGTTGAAATTACCGGCAGATCCGGACCTGCTCTGGAAGTCGTTCGATCCCAAGGTTCGCAACCAGGTCCGCAAGGCGGAGAAGTCGCAGGTCGTCAGTGAAACCGTCGCCCGCGACGAGGGGCTGGCCGGGTTCTTTGAAATTTATTCGAAGAACATGCGGGACCTGGGAAGTCCGGGCCACTCCCGGCGTTACTTCGAGACAGTCGCGGCAACGTTTTCGGCTGGTACGGAGCTGCACCTGGCACGCTGCGAAGGACGGGTGGTGGGAGCCGGCCTTACCATTGCGAATGGAGACCGGCTTGACATTCCATGGGCTTCAAGCCTGCAGGAGTACAATCGGAACTGCGTCAACCATTCGCTGTACTGGCACATGCTTTCCCGGGCGTGTCGTTCCGGGTTTGGAAATTTCTACTTCGGACGCAGTACCCGGGGAAGTGGCCCTCACCACTTCAAGAAACAATGGGGGGCCGAAGAGGTTCCCCTGTACTGGTACAGCCTCGATCGAGAGGGACGGCCCCAGGTGTCGAAGCAGTCTCCTCAGGAGTCGTTCGGCCTCGCTGTTCGTGTTTGGCAGAAAATGCCACTTGGATTGACCAGGGCCCTGGGCCCCTGGCTGATTTCACAACTGGACTGATTGCTGGCGGGATTCAACATGCAGAAGGTTGCGGTGTTCGGGATGGGATATGTCGGCTGCGTCACAGCCGCCTGCCTGGCGCGGGATGGTCACCAGGTCACCGGCGTGGATGTCGATGCACAGAAAGTCGCCCGGGTCAATGCGGGCGATCCGCCCGTGTCGGAACCTGGTCTGCCGGGCATCCTGCAGGAGGCGGTGCGCTCTGGGAAGCTCCGGGCGACCACATCGGTGGATGAAGGGGTCGATGGATCCGATGTGGCCTTGATTGCTGTGGGAACCCCATCGGCCGATTCCGGCGCTGTCGATACCCGGGCTGTCGAACGGGTTCTGCAGTCGATTGGATCCCGCCTGAAGGAGTCGGGGCGACAATACACAGTGGTCCTGCGTTCCACGCTGTTGCCGGGAATCCTGGAAGAGCGGCTGGCCCCCGTGCTGTACGAGGCGGGGGGCCCCGGGGCCAGGCAGAGACTCAAGATCTGCAACAATCCCGAGTTCCTGCGGGAGAGCTCAGCGATCAAGGATTATGACGCTCCGCCGTTCATCGTGGTGGGGGCCGAGAACGAGGCCGATGCTGCGCCGGTGTTTGATCTCTATGCCGGGCTGCCGGGTGAGAGATTCACCGTGTCGACCCGGACTGCTGCGATGGTGAAGTATGTCTGCAACGCGTTCCATGCCTTGAAGGTGGCGTTTGCCAACGAGGTGGGCGTCCTGGCCCGCTCGCTGGGGGCCGATGGTCACGAGGTGATGCAACTGGTGTGCCGGGACACCAAGCTGAACATTTCCCCGGCGTACATGCGTCCGGGATTCGCATTTGGGGGGTCGTGTCTCCCGAAGGATCTGCGGGCGCTGACCCGTCATGCGGAGGAGCATTCGCTGCAGTTGCCGCTGATGCCCGCAATTTTGCAGTCGAACGAAAACCAGCTGCGCCGGGCGGTTCGCCTGATTGAGCAGACCCGGTTGCGGCGGATCGGTCTGGTGGGACTCAGCTTCAAAGCGCACACCGACGACCTGCGTGAAAGCCCGCTGGTGATGCTGGCTGAGATCCTGCTGGGGAAGGGCTTTGAACTGCGGATTCTCGATCCCGGAATCCAGGTAACCCGGCTGCATGGACGCAACCTGGCGTATGTGGATCAGCACCTTCCGCATCTCGCCCGGTTGCTTTGCGAAACCCAGGACGAGTTGTTGTCACATGCCGAGTTGCTGGTGCTGGGGACCGATGTGGCAGATGGACTCGCACCGGGATTCCAGGCGGGGCGCAGTGTGATGGATCTGCGGCGCGATCTGGCGCGCCCCCAGGTATGAGGTCCGCGAATGTCGACATCTGAGTCCAGCGCGGAGGTCCGGCGGCCTGCGTTGCTCGTCACCATCGATACCGAGGAGGAGGGGCTGTGGAGCGGGTCGTACCGGGCGACTGGCAACACCGTCGAAAACCTCAAGGGAATTCCCTGGTTCCAGGAGTTGTGTGATTCTCTGGACGTCCAGCCAACGTACCTGGTGGATTCACCTGTGGTGGCGGATTCCTGGGGGGCGGCTCTGCTCAGAACCTACCAGGAGGAAGGCCGTGCCGAGGTGGGGGCGCATTTGCATCCCTGGTGCACCCAACCGCACGGCGAGGAATTGAGTCGTCGGAATTCCTGGATGGTCAATCTTCCGGAGGACCTTCAGCGCCGGAAACTGGAGACGCTGACTCATGAGATCGCCGAGGCCATGGGGCGACCTCCCACCTCATTCCGCGCGGGGCGGTATGGAATGGGAACCTTTGCGGCCAATGTTCTCGTGGATCTTGGTTATGTGGTCGATTCGAGCGTGATCCCGTTCACCGACTACAGCATGCAATCGGGACCAGATTTTTCCCGTGCCACCTGGCGTCCCTATCGGATTTCGCAGAATGATCTGCTGCAGCAGGACACCGCCGGGACATTGCTGGAGATCCCCGTGACTGTGGGTTTCAATTCCCACAATTTTGAAAAGACCTGGCGTCGACATCAGCGGTTTTCCAGGGGTTGGGCGCGTCACCTGAGGTGGAACGGCATTCTGGACCGCTGTGGTATTGGGCAGCGGATCAAGCTTTCTCCGGAGCAGGCGTCATCGGCTGAGATGGAATGCGTGATCAGGCGGGCACTGGCCCAGAAGGCCGATTGTCTGGTGCTGATGTTTCACAGTTCCTCCCTGGTGGCTGGATTGTCGCCGTATGCATCGACAACGCAGGCATTTTTGGAATTTCAGGCGCGGATGCGTGACGTCCTGAGTTTCTGGCGGCGGGACCTTGGTTTTCCCAGTCCAACGATGTCGCAATTCGCGCGAGAATGGTGCTCCGGTTTGGAACCGATCCCGGGAAGTACCAGGTAGGGGGAACCCGCGGAAGACTGAGTTGTCTTCCCGGGGATGTCGCTTTCCCGAAGGGGGGGGAAAGCCGTAGAATAACCGTGGCTTTAAGATGGGTGGCTGTTCAGGAAAGGCGCATGGGATCTTCAAGACGGTCGCAACGTTCGAGCATACGCAGGTCCGTCCGCTTGAATTATCGGTTTGCCGGGATCCTGTTGGCTTCCTTCCTGTTGCTGGTGATGGGAGCCTGGGGAGCGCGTCGGTTTTCGATGTCGCGGAATTCCGGTGCGTTCCTGCAGCATGCCCGCAACCAGTATGAAGCCGGTGACATCCGGCAGGCGTTGCAGTCATCGGAGCGG
>Ga0315902_10002526_pt1 | contig 28395 bp, 24 predicted proteins | sample LakEriMetagenome_9_FD_203523 | JGI IMG/M metagenome (GOLD analysis project Ga0315902, IMG submission 203523) | Freshwater fungal communities from buoy surface, Lake Erie, Ohio, United States - Buoy 12 MA117 | ecosystem: Environmental > Aquatic > Freshwater > Lake > Lake biofilm | place: USA...
CCAGAACCGCAACCTGCAGTCCTCCCTCGGCGGCATGGCCGCGATCAGCATCGCCGACGCCGTCCAGGCCAATGACGAGCAGGCCGTCCGGTCCGCGATCCGCGCCCTCGAGCTTTCTCCGCTTCTCCTGTCGGGGGAGTATCTCGACCTTGAGGGCCACCGCGTGGCCGGTTTCCGCAAGCCCGGCGCCGATTCGCCTGGCGGCCTCGTGGTCCTGCGGACGCCCGTGACCCATCAGGGGCGGCGGTTCGGCGAAGTGGTGACCATGGGCAAGCCCTCCGACGTCTCAGACGTCGGGGCCCAGCTCCTTGCCCTCGCCGGCGCCCTGCTCTTTGCGGGGATCGGCGCCGCCATGGTCATGGCCCGCCGGCAGGCGGACCAGGTCGTGGCCCCGGTCATCGAGCTCTCCGCCGCCATGCAGAAGGTGTCGGAGAGCGCCAGCTATGAGCCCATCCTCTTGAATACGCGGGACGGACTGTTCCGGGGCCTCAGCGCCTCCTTCAACCACCTCCTGCACCGGCTGTCTGTCCGCGAGGCCCAGCAGCAGGCCCTGATGTCCGAGCTGCAGGACGCCCGGGACCGCGCCGACGACGCCAACCTGATGAAGACGCAGTTCCTGGCCAATATGAGCCATGAAATCCGGACGCCCCTGAATGGCGTCCTGACCATGGCCGAGATCATGGCCATGGGCGACCTGCCCGACGAGCAGAGGAAACGCCTCGACGTTGTCCGCAAGTCCGGCGGCCTTCTCCTCGGCATCCTCAATGACGTCCTCGACCTGTCCAAGATCGAGGCCGGCCGCATGACCCTGACCGAGGAGGTCTTTGACCTGGAGACGGCGCTCAGCCCGGTGCGGGACCTCTTCGGACCCTCCGCAACCAGCAAGGGCCTGGACTTCGGGATGCGGGTGACGTCCGAGGCCGCCGGCGCCTGGCGGGGCGATCCCGGCCGTCTGCGCCAGATCCTCGGAAACCTGGTGTCCAACGCCGTCAAGTTCACCCACGCGGGCTCCATCCACATCCTCCTTGATCAGGTCGGGGACCAGTTGGTCATGACTGTCCGGGACACGGGCGTCGGCATTCCGGCCGCGAAGCACGCCGTCCTCTTCGACAAGTTCATGCAGGTCGACAACTCGGCCACCCGCCGCTTCGGCGGCACCGGCCTAGGCCTCGCCATCTCCGCAGAGCTCGCGCAGATGATGGGCGGGCGCATCAGCTTCGACAGCACAGAGGGGCTGGGCTCCACCTTCCGCTTCGCGGCCCCTGTTCCCCGGGCCGAAGGTGCGGTGACTCCCGTGCCGGATGTGGATCTCTTCGCCGACGACGAGGACTGGCCTCCCCTTCGCGTCCTCGCCGCCGAGGACAATCCCACCAACCAGCGGGTCCTGTCCGCCGTCATGGCTGTCACAGGATGCGCTCTGGAAGTGGTGGCCGACGGGGCCGCCGCGGTGGCCGCCTGGAAGACCGGTCGCTTCGACGTGATCCTGATGGATATCCACATGCCGGTGATGGACGGTGTCGAGGCGACCAGAGCCATCCGCGCCCTCGAGAGCCAACACGGCCTGCCCAGGACGCCGATCATCGCCGTGACCGCCGACGCCTTGACCCATCAGGTGTCACAGCACCTGGCCGCCGGCATGGACGCCCACCTGGCCAAACCGATCGAGATCAAGCGCCTGATCGAGACCATCGGCCGGGTCGCCTCCGCCCCGGACCTTGGGTATCCGCAGACGGCCAGCAGGGCCTGAGACACACCCACGCCCTTCGCCTCCTGAGGGGCGAAAGGGGGGCTGCTGAGGCGCCGTCACCGCCCGCGCCGACCTCTGGTCCCGCTCGGGTTCCGATGCAGGCCGGTCAGTCTGCGTCCGCGACCCGCAGTTCCGGCCAGCGCCCCAGAACCCCGGACACCTTGCGGCGGAAGCCCTCCGCCGGACGGTTCGGATTGGGACGCAGGCGCAGGCTGAACAGGTCCTCCAGGCCAAAGGGCGCCGAGAGGGTCAGCCGGTCGTCAGCCTCCAGACGCACGCCGACGGCGTTGGTCGTGCTGACGAACCGCTCCAGGGCCTCGGTGCTGCAGGACAGGGGGGAATAGGGCTCGCCGAAGCGGCCTTCGAACCACAGGTGAACCCGGGCCTGGTTGCGCACCTCCACCAGCCGGTCCAGGGGTGGCGGCAACTCCGCGGCGGCCCGCCGGATGACCTGGTCCTCCGCCTCCCAGCTCAGGTCGGCGGCATCGAAATAGGCCAGGTCGTAATCCTTCAGCCCATAGTCCTCAGGTCGCCCTGTCAGGTGATTCAGGACCTTCTGGTAGACCGCGCCGGAGAAGATCAGCCAGTCCGGCAGGTCCAGATCTCGGGCCGCCCGCAATACGGTCATCAGGCTGTCCGACCGGCGCACCAGGGTCTCGAGGGTCTCCGCGTGCTTCATGCCCGGCCCCGCAGCGGCCAGGCATGGTCGAGGGGGCCGTGGCCGCCGCCCAGCCCGGGCGCCCTGGCGATGGCCTCCTGGACATAGGCCCAGGCCCGCGCCACGGCGGCTTCCAGCGACAGGCCCTGGGCCAGGCCCGCCGCGCAGGCCGAGGCCAGGGTGCAGCCCGTGCCGTGGGTATGGCGGGTGTCGATGCGACCGGCCTCGAACAGGGTCTCGCCGGAGGGGGTGATCAGCAGGTCCACCACCCGGCCCCCATCCAGGTGCCCGCCCTTCATCAGCACCGCCCGGGCGCCCAGGGCCAGCAGGGCCTCGCCAGCCCGTCTCTGGTCATCCGGGGTCCTCACCGGCAGACCGGTCAGGGCCTCGGCCTCCGGGGCGTTGGGTGTCAGCAGCCAGGCCCGGGGGATCATCAGGCTACGGACGGCGTCCATGGCCTCGGCGGCCAGCAGGGCCGCCCCGCCCTTGGCGGTCATCACCGGATCGACCACGGCGGGGATGTCCCGAACGGAATCCAGGATGGCCGCAACCGTCTCGACCATGGCGACGTCGCCCAGCATGCCGGTCTTCAGGGCGTCGGCGCCGATGTCGTCCAGGACGGCCCGGGCCTGGGCCGTCACCATCTCCGCCGGCACAGGCAGGACCCCGCTGACCCCCAGTGTGTTCTGTACCGTCACGGCGGTGACCGCTGTGGCGGCGAAACCGCCCATGGCCGTGACGGCCTTGAGGTCGGCCTGAAGGCCGGCGCCGCCCCCGGAATCGGACCCGGCGATGATGAGGACTCGGCCAAGCTTCTTGGACATGCCCCCTCCTAGCGCGGCCCGCTGCGGATTGCACGACGACTCCGCCCCCTGACCCGGAGCTCCCCCCCGGGGAGAGCAATTGGCTCCCTAATTCCTCCCCCCAGGGGGAGGTGGACCGCGAAGCGGGCCGGAGGGGGTCAACGGCGAGGGGGATGGACCCCCTCACCGACCTGCGGTCGGAGCTCCCCCTTGGGGGAGCAATTGAGCGCATTCTCATTCCTCCCCCCAGGGGGAGGTGGACCGCGCAGCGGGCCGGAGGGGGTCAGCGGCGAGGGGGATGGACCCCCTCACCCGGCTTCGCCGGGAGCTCCCCCTTGGGGGAGCAATGGCTCCCTAATTCCTCCCCCCAGGGGGAGGTGGACCGCGCAGCGGGCCGGAGGGGGTCAACGGCGACGGGGATCGCCCCCCGTGCGCGGGCCGCCGATTTGACCTAGGCTGGCGCCATGACTGCTTCCGAAACTTCCGCCCCGGGCGTCGCCGTCGTCACCGGCGCCGGTTCCGGCATCGGCCGCGCCGCGGCCCTCGCCCTCGCCGACCGGGGCTGGTCGGTCGTCCTCGCCGGCCGCCGCGCCGACGCCCTGGAGGCGACCCGCGACCTCGGCTCCGATCCCTCCCGCTTTCTCGTTCAGCCGACGGACGTGTCTGACCGCGACCAGGTGGAGGCCCTCTTCGACTCCGCCGTGGAGGTCTTCGGTCGCGTGGACCTGTTGTTCAACAACGCCGGGACCGGGGCGCCGCCGGTTCCCCTCGAGGACCTGTCCCTCGAGGACTGGCGCCGGGTGGTCGACGTCAACCTGACCGGCGCCTTCCTGTGCCTGCAGGCCGCCTTCCGGCGCATGAAGGCCCAGGATCCCCAGGGCGGGCGGATCATCAACAACGGCTCGATCTCGGCCCAGGTCCCGAGGCCCCGGTCTGTCGCCTACACCGCCACCAAGCACGCCATGACCGGCCTGACCCGCCAGGCCAGCCTGGACGGGCGCGCCTACAACATTGCCTGTGGCCAGATCGATATCGGCAACGCCGCCACCCAGATGACGGCGCGGATGTCCCGGGGCGTCCTCCAGGCCGACGGAAGCGTCGCGCCCGAGCCCACCATGGATGTCGGGGCCGTCGCCGAGGCGGTGGCCTACATGGCCGGCCTGCCCCTCGGAGCGAACGTCCAGTTCATGACGGTCATGGCGACGGCCATGCCGTTCATCGGGCGGGGCTGAAGCCGCCGCCCGCCGCGATCGCCGCCTGGACCTCCAGGGCCTGGACGGTCTGCGCCACGTCGTGGACCCTGACCGCCGCCACCCCCGCCTGCGCGCCCGCCAGGGCCGCCGCCAGCGAGCCGCCCAGCCGGTCGCCAGGGTCCTCGCCTCCGGGCCCGATGGCGGCGATGAAGCGCTTGCGGCTGGCGCCCAGCAGGACGGGAAAGCCCAGGGCGACCAGAGCGGGCAGGCCCGACAGCAGGGCCAGGTTATGTTCCAGGGTCTTGCCGAAACCGATCCCGGGGTCGAGCCAGATCCGCTCCCGCGCGACGCCGGCGGAGAGAGCGGCCTCGGCCCGGGCCTCCAGGAAGGCGCAGACTTCAGCCAGGACGTCGTCGTAGTGCGGAGCCGCCTGCATGGTTCGCGGTTCGCCCTGCATGTGCATCAGCACGACCCCGCAGCCGAGTTCCGCCGCCAGGTCCGCCGCGCCTGGCGTTCCCAGGGCGGTGACGTCGTTCCAGATATCCGCCCCGGCCCGGACGGCGGCCTCGGCCACCTCGGGCTTGCAGGTGTCGATCGACAGGCGCCGGGTGGTCCTTGGTCGCAGGGCGTTGAGAAGCGGCAGGGTCCGCTCGATCTCCTCCGCGACGCTCACCGGCTCGGCGCCGGGGCGGGTGGACTCTCCACCGATGTCGAGGATGTCGGCGCCGTCCGCATCCAGGGCCAGGGCGTGGGCCAGGGCCGCCTCCAGGCTCGCCAGCCGCCCGCCGTCCGAGAAGCTGTCCGGCGTGACGTTCACCACCCCCATGACGAGGGGGCGGGCGCCGAACACCGGCGTGGCGGTCACGCCGGCTGGGGCCGCGCGACGGTCGGGGTCAGGGGCACCGAGACGGCGGGGAGGGTCGGACCAGCGTCGCCGGCATCGTCCCGCCGGGGCATGACCCCCTTCAGGGCGTTGGTGATCTCGTCCCCGGTCAGGGTCTCGTACTCCAGCAGCGCCTTGGCCAGGGTGTGCAGGTCCTCGATCTTCTCGGTCAGAATCCGCTTGGCCTCGTCATAGCCGGCCTGGACCAGGCGCTTGACCTCCTCGTCGATGATCCGGGCGGTCTCTTCCGAAACGTTCTGGGTCCGGGAGACCGAGTGACCGAGGAAGACCTCGTCCTGGTTCTCGCCGTAGGAAACGACGCCCAGTCGGTCGGAGAAGCCCCACTTGGTCACCATGGCCCGGGCCAGGCGGGTGGCCTGGTCGATGTCGGACGAGGCGCCGGACGTGATCTTCTCTTTGCCGAAGATGATCTCCTCGGCCAGGCGACCGCCCATCAGGATGGTGAGGCGCGAGGTCATCTGCTGGAAGCTCATGGACAGCTGGTCGCGCTCGGGCAGCTGCATGACCATGCCCAGAGCCCGGCCGCGCGGGATGATGGTCGCCTTGTGCACCGGGTCCGAGGCGGGAACGCTCAGGGCCACCAGGGCGTGGCCGCCCTCGTGGTAGGCGGTCAGGCGCTTCTCATCGTCGGTCATGGCCATGGACTTGCGCTCGGCGCCCATCATGACCCGGTCCTTGGCGTCCTCGAAGTCGCGCTGGGTGACCATCTTGCGGTCCTTGCGGGCGGCCATCAGGGCGGCCTCGTTGACCAGGTTGGCCAGGTCCGCGCCCGAGAAGCCCGGCGTGCCGCGGGCGATGGTGCGGATGTCCACGTCCGCCGCCAGGGGCACATTGCGCATGTGGACGCGCAGGATGCGCTCGCGACCGTTCACGTCGGGATTGCCCACCACCACCTGGCGGTCGAAACGGCCGGGACGCAGCAGGGCCGGGTCCAGGACGTCCGGGCGGTTGGTCGAGGCGATGACGATGATGGCGTCGGACGGGTCGAAGCCGTCCATCTCCACGAGCAGCTGGTTCAGGGTCTGCTCGCGCTCGTCATTGCCGCCGCCCAGGCCGGCGCCACGATGCCGGCCGACGGCGTCGATCTCGTCGATGAAGATGATGCAGGGGCTGTTCTTCTTGGCCTGCTCGAACATGTCGCGCACCCGGCTGGCGCCGACGCCGACGAACATCTCCACGAAGTCCGATCCCGAGATGTAGAAGAAGGGCACGCCCGCCTCGCCGGCCACGGCGCGGCCCAGCAGGGTCTTGCCTGTGCCGGGAGGGCCGACCATCAGGGCGCCCTTGGGAATCTTGCCGCCCAGACGCTGGAACTTGCCCGGGTCCTTCAGGAAATCGACGATCTCGGACAGCTCTTCCTTGGCCTCGTCCACACCGGCCACGTCCTCGAAGGTCACGCGGTTGCGGTTCTCGGTGAGCATCTTGGCCTTGGACTTGCCAAAGCCCATGGCGCCGCGGGCCCCGCCCTGCATCTGGCGCATGAAGAAGATCCAGATACCGACCATGATGATGATCGGCAGCAGCTGCAGCAGGATGGCGCCGGCGCTCATGCCGCCGGGCGGCTTGACCTTGATGTCCACATTCCGGGCCTCGAGGCGCTTGACCAGGTCTTCCTGGTTGTTCGGCGTCGTAGAGGCGAAGGTCTTGCCGGCGGTGTCCGTCACGATGATCTTCGGGCCAGCCATCTCGACCGACCTGACGCTCCCGCCATCGATCTTGGCGAGCAGCTGGGAGTAGCTGAGTTCGCTGACCGTCGCTGTGCGCTGGCTGGGATTCATCAGCGCGTACATGCCCGCCAAGGCAATGACGATGGCGGCCCAGATGCCCAGATTACGAAAGTTCATTGGCGTCCGATCCGAAGGGTTGAATGCCGGTACACGCCCAAGATAGGCGCCAGAAAGGGGAATCTCCAGCGGACAAGCCGTAATCCGGGGCCCGGACGTCGAAAAGGCCGTGCGGCGTGCGCACGGCCCTTCAAAATGCTTCGAAAAGACCCCGTCCGGCGACCCGGACTGGACCCGCAGGTCAGCGGGCGGGTTTCTTCGGTGCGGCGATCAGGCCTTCGCGCTGCGCGCGCTTGCGGGCCAGCTTGCGGGCGCGGCGCACGGCTTCGGCCTGTTGGCGGGCGCGCTTCTCCGAGGGCTTCTCGTAGTGCACGTGGCGCTTCATCTCGCGGAAAGAGCCCTCGCGCTGCATCTTCTTCTTCAGCGCCTTGAGGGCCTGGTCGACATTGTTGTCGCGGACGAAAATCTGAACCAGAGGTCTCTCTCCTGTCACCCGTTCCCGCTCGGCGTCGCCTCCAGCGAGGGCTCAGCGGCGAACGGACAATAGTCTTTCGTTCCCGACGGTCTCCCGTCCGGACAGGCCGCGGGCAATAGCAGACCGGAAAACGCCTGTCCACGGCGGACACGCAAGGGCTTTGGCCCTATATGAGGCCCATGGACATGCAGGAAGACCCCGAGGCCTGGCTGCGGCGCGCGGAACAGGCCGTGCTTGACGCCGCCCTCGTCCGGGCGCCCGCCATGGGCTGGACCCCGGCCATGGCCGCCGCTGCAGGCGCAGACGCTGGTTTTTCCGTCGGCGAGACGGAGCTGATCCTGCCGTACGGCCCGGCGGACCTCGCCGCCCTCCTGTCCCGCCGGCATGACGCCGCCGCCCTCGCCGCCCTTCCGGACCCGTCGGGCCTGAAGATCCGCCAGCGCATCCGCGCCGCCGTCCTCGCGCGCCTGGAGGCCGCCGCCCAGGATGCGCCCGCCGTGCGTCGTTGCTCGGGCTGGCTGGCCCTGCCGCCCAATGCCGTCCAGGGCCTGTCCCTCGCCTGGGAAAGCGCCGACGCCCTCTGGCGCTGGGCGGGCGACGTCTCGGCCGACGAGAACCATTACTCCAAGCGCGTCATCCTGGCGGGCATACTGGTCACGGCCCTCGCCGTACGCCTGCAGCAGGGCGAAGCCGAGGCCGAGGCCTATGTCGACGCGCGCATCGGCAACGTGATGGCCTTCGAGGCCTGGAAGGCGAAGCAGAAGCCTGGCGAGCCCCTGCGCCGGCTGGCCGAGGGCCTGGGCCGGCTGCGGTACGGCGCCCGGGTCAGCCCGCGGGCCTGAAGGTCTTCGGCGGCCGGGCGGCGACGTCCTGGATCATGCGCATCAGCAGGTAGGTGCGCGGCGTGATCGTGGTCAGGTCGATCCACTCCTTGTCGGTGTGGAAGTTCCCGCCCACAGGTCCAAGCCCGTCCAGGGCGGGTGTGCCCGCCTCGTGCGCCAGGGCTGATTCCGAGGCCCCGCCATTGCCGCCCGTCCCGAGCTCGCGGCCCAGCTCGGCGTAGATGGCCTTCGCCCGCGCCGCCAGGGCCTCGGTGTGCGGGTTTTCAGGAAGAGGCGGGAAGGAGTTCTCGCGGCTCACCGTGACCTTGGTGTCCGGCACCCTGGTGTTGCGGGCGCTCTCCTCGAGGGTCGCCTGCACGCGCTCCAGGTCGGCCTTGTCGCGGACCCGCACATTGACCTGGGCCCGGGCGTTCTCGGGGATGATGTTGTATCGGCTGCCGGCCTGGATGATGGTCAGGTTGGCGGTCAGGCCGTCCCCTGACCTGGGCAGGGTCTCCAGGGTCGCCAGCTGGTGGACCAGCTCGGTGGCGGCGTTGCGGCCCTCCTGCGGGGCCACCCCGGCATGGGCGGGTCGGCCCTTGACGTCGATGTTGAAGGTCGAGCTGCCCTTGCGCCAGACGGTGATCTTGTCCGGGGCGTCGCCCGGCTCGAGGTTCAGCTCCACCTCATGGCTCTTGACCAGGCGGTCGATCAGGGCCCGCGTTCCCGGCGAGCCGCGCTCCTCGCTGGTCTCCAGCAGCAAGGTGAGGGTGTCGTAGTTGCGAAAGCCCTTGGCGGTCAGGATCTCCAGCGCGACGACGGCCTGGATGACCCCACCCTTCTCATCGCCCACGCCGGGCCCTGTGGCCCGGTCGCCCCTCACCGAATAGGGCCACTTCGCCGCCGTGCCGGGCTCGAAGACGGTGTCGATATGGCCGATCATCAGGATCTTCGCCTTGCCCTTGCCCTTGCCCTTCAGGGTGGCGACCAGGTCGTCCGGCAGGCCGGGAATCTCGGCGGGCACGCGCTCGATCCGGGCGCCCAAGGCCTCCAGCCGTGGCGCCAGGATGTCCAGGACCCTGCGGCCGCCCTCCACGTCGCCGGTGCCGGAGTCGATGTTGACCAGGGTCTCCAGCAGCTTCAGCTGTTCGGGGCGCGCCGCCTCTGCGGCCTTCCAGAGGTCCTCGTCCCGGCGTGGTCCCGCCAGGGCGGGGGCTGCGGCGGCCGTCGCCACGACAAGCGCGAGGCCGAGGGGCATCCATTTCAGTCCAGCGGCGCGCATCATGTTTTCCCTTCCTCCCCAGGAGTGCTGACCATGGCCTCCCAGGCTTCCAGGGGCAAGGCCCAGGGGCGAGGCCGCCGGGGCGGGTCGGCCGGCCGCCAATCGCCCCCCGACAGGTCCAGGTTCAGGCCGTAGAAGGGGTCGGCGTCCAGGGCGGCGCCCCAGCGCTGGCGCATCCAGGCGGCTTCCCGGGCGAAGCGCTCGGCGTGCCGCGCCTCCAGGTCTGAGCCCCGGGAGGCCGACTCCCGGTGGATCAGGTCGGCCTGCGGCGTCCAGATCACCTGCAGGCCCAGGGCCCCGATCCTCAGGCACAGGTCGATGTCGTTGAAGGCCACGGGCAGGTTGTCGGCGTCGAAGCCCCCCGCCGCGTCGAACACCTCCCGCCGCACGGCGAGGCAGGCCGCCGTCGCCGCCGAGACGCATCGCGCGGTCCGCAGCCGGTTCGAGGGTCCTGGGTCCCGCAGGCCCGCGCCGACGCCCAGGGCGCCCGCCACCCGCGCCGCGCCGATGCCGAGGGCCACGCCCGCATGCTGCACCCGCCCGTCCGGGAACCGCAGCATGGCGCCCGCCGCGCCCACCTCCGGCCGCAGGGCCTGGGCCGCCAGGGCCCTCAGCCAGCCGGCGTCGTGGACCTCGACGTCATTGTTCAGGAAGACCAGCAGGTCGCCCGTCGCCGCCCGCACGGCGGCGTTGTTGATGGCCGAATAGTTGAACGGCCCCGGCGCCTGCAGGATCCGCACCCTCGGGTCCGCCGCCAGGCGCGCGAAGAGGGCTGTCGTCGCCGGTTCGGCGCTGTCATTGTCGACGACCAACAGCTCCAGGTCCGGCCAGTCGGTCCGCGACAGCACCCCCTCGGCGCAGGCGGCCAGCAGGTCCGCCCGGTCCCGCGTGGGCACGATCACCGAGACCTTCGGCGCTGGGTCGGGCAGGTCGCGCGTGATCTCCAGCCAGGCCGGTCCCGACTCCGTCGCCTTCGCCCGGGCCGCCTGGCCCGTCGCCGCCAGGTGGTCGTTCACGGCCCGCTCCGCCGCCGCCCGGCAGCGCGCCATGGCGGTCTCCGAGAACGAGGCCTGCCCTGCCTGCCGCCAGTGATAGAGCACCGCCGGGACGTGCCGGATCCGCCCCGGCCCCGCCGCCCGCGCCACGCGCAGCACCAGGTCCCAGTCCTGGGCGCCCTCAAGCCCCTCGCGCAGGGCGCCCGCCTCGGTCACCCGGCTGCGGCGGATCACCGTCAGGTGGCTGGTCATGTTCTGGGAAAGCATCATCTCCGGGTCCCAGCCGGTCTTGAAGTGCGGCTCCACCCGCCGGCCGCGCCCGTCGACCTTGTCCTCGTCCGTGTAGATCAGGTCCGTCCCGGGATGGCGCGCCAGCTCAGCCGCCGCCTCCAGCAGGGCATGGGGCGGGATCAGGTCGTCCTGGTCCATGAAGGCGACGAAGTCCCCCGTCGCCAGGGCCAGGGCCGAGTTGGTCGCTGCGCTGATGTGGCCGTTGGTCTCCCGCCGGACGATGCGGATGCGCGGGTCCGCGGCTGCGGCCGCCTCCAGCTGCGCCCAGGCCGTCCCGCCGGGAGAGGCGTCGTCGGCCAGGCACAGTTCCCACTTCGGCCAGACCTGGGCCTGCACCGAGGCGATGGCGGCCGACAGGTGCGCCGGGTCGGGATCGAAGACCGGGATCACCACCGAGATCAGGGGGCCCCGCGCCTCCAGCCGCCCCGCCAGCGCCCGCGCCACCGCCAGGTCCGCCTCCGACAGCGTATCGCAGCGGGTGATCCAGCGGGCGTAGGCGGCGGGGTCCAGGGCGTGGGGCTCCAGCACGCTGCGGATCAGCCGCGCCCCGGCCGGATGCCGGGCGATCCGTTCGGCGATCGCATGCACCGGCCGGTGCAGGGCCGGGATCGAGCGCACCCACCCCAGCGCTCCGGACGCCAGCCGGCGCAGGGCTTCGGCGGGTCCTCGGGCGCGGTATGGGGGCGGATCTGCGGCCATATCCCCTTCTACAGCCGCCTCGCGCTGTCCGGCGACCCCTTCCCGTCGCCGCCGAAGGGTTCTAGGTCTGGCCTTCCGGAGACCGGCGTGACCGACAGCCCCTTGCGAACCCTCGCCCGACGCGTCCGAAGCCGCCTGCCCGGCCTTGCGGCGCGCGCCCGTGCGACGGTCCGCTCGCCCGACGACGTCCTGGTCGCCGACGCCATGGACCCCGACTGGTACCGGGCCATGAACCCTGACGTCGCCGCCTCGGGCGCCGATCCCGCCGACCACTTCCTCCGCCACGGCTGGCGCGAGGGCCGCGATCCCGTCCCGGGATTCAGCGTCCGCGACTATCTGGAGCTCTACCCGGACATCGCCGAGGCCGGGATCAATCCCTTCCTGCACTGGCTCAAGGCCGGCAAGGCTGAGGGCCGGCTCCCGCGCCGGGATACCGGCCGCACGGCCCGGGCCGCGGCCCTGCTCGAGCCCCTCCAGGTCCGCCTCGACCGCGCCGCCGCCCGCTGGCCCCGGGTCCGCCCCGGCCCGCGCGACGACCTTGTCCGCCGCCTCGCCGCCCTCGGCCCCGCCCTGGCCGACCTGCACCTCACCGTCAGCCACGACGACGCCTTCCGGCACGTGGGCGGCCTGCAGCTCTGCGTCCAGCGCGAGCACGCCGCCTTCGCCGCCCAGGGCGTGGGCAGCCTGCACCTCTATCCTGTCGACACCTGGCCCACCCTGCGCGAGGACGGCGGCGGCCCCGTCGGCGTCTCCATCGCCGGCGAGGCCTGGGGCGCCTGGACCGCACAGGACGTCGGCGCCGCCCTGGCGGAGACGCTTCCCGCTGCGGGCCGACGGACCTTCGCCCTGCACAGCCTGCTCGGCCACGACCCCGCCGCCGTGGAGAAGGTCCTGCACGCCGGCGGCTTCGCAAAGGGCGTCTTCTGGCTGCACGATTTCGCCAGCCTCTGCGCCGGGGTCCACCTGATGCGCGACGACCTGGTGGACTGCGGCGCCCCGCCCGCCGCCAGCGCCGCCTGCGGGGTCTGCCTCTACGGTCCGCGCCGGGCCCTGCACGCCGACGCCCACCGGCGGCTCATCGAGGCCTTCGGACTGGAGGTCCTGGCGCCCTCCCAGGTCGCCCTGGACCTCTGGCGCCAGGCCTCAGGGATGACCGAGGTCCCTGCCCGGGTCCTGCCCCACGCCGCCCTTGGCGGGCCCGCAGCCTCCGCTCCCGCGCCGATGGCGCCCGCCAGGGTCCTGCGCGTGGCCTTCCTCGGCGCCCCGGTCCCGCACAAGGGCTGGGACGTCTTCCGCGACCTCGTCGAGCGCTTCGCCGGCGACCCGCGCTACGCCTTCGTCCAGTTCGGGGCCCAGGGGGCGGGCTATGCCGGCATGGGCTTTGTCGAGGCCCGGGTCAGCGCCGCCGACCCCAACGCCATGCGCGACGCCCTGGTCCGGGAGGGCGTAGACGTCGCCCTGGCCTGGTCCCTCTGCGCCGAGACCTTCGGTTTCACGGCGCTCGAGGCCGCCGCCGCCGGCGCCGCCGTCCTGACCGGACCCGACAGCGGGAACATCGCCGCCCAGGTCGCCGCGGGCCTTCCGGGCCGGGTGTTCGCGGATCAGACGGCCCTGCTCGCGGCCTTCGAGACCGGCGAGGTCCTGTCCCTCTCCCGGTCCGCCCGCGGCGCAGAGGTCCGCGACCTGGTCTTCAGCGGACTGACGGCCTCGCCAGGAGTTCGTCCAGGGCCTTGATGGGCGCCACCTCCGAGCCCACGCCGGCGTCCATCCGCATCACCTTGTTGCAGTAGAGCCGGATCAGGTCGAGGTCGTGGGAGGCCAGCACCAGTATGCCCGCCCGCTCCACCAGGCCCAGCAGGCGCTGGTGGGCGATCTTCTGGAAATCGGCGTCGCCCACGGCGATCCACTCGTCCATCAGCAGGACGTCGGCGTCCACCGCCGTCGCCACGGCGAAGGCGAGGCGCGCCTGCATCCCCGCCGAATAGGTCTTCAGCGGCATGGCGAGGAAGGGCCCCAGCCCCGTGAAGCCGGCGATCTCGTCCAGCTTCTCCTCCACCTGCCGGGCGGACAAGCCGGCGATGCGGCCGCGCAGGCGGATGTTCTCCAGGCCCGTGGCGGTGGGATCGATGCCCAGGGACAGGTCCAGCAGGGGCGCGATCTTGCCCCGCACCTCGATCTGCCCCTCATCCGGCTCGTAGGCGCCGGACAGGGCCCGCAGGAGGGTGGTCTTGCCCGAGCCGTTGTGACCGATCAGGCCCAACCGGTCCCCGGCCCTCAGCTCCAGGTCCAGGCCCGTGATGGCGGTGACAGTGGTCGAGCCATGCCGGGCCTGGTCCAGCCGTCCGCCCACGGCCACCCGGGCCAGGTGCTTCTTCAACGACTTGGCGTCATAGCCATAGACCGGGAAGCGCAGGGTCAGGCCACGCACGCTGATGAAGGCCTGGTCCGGCCGGGGCGGCGCTGTCGGGGGCTTGGCGCTGCGGCTCATAGGTAGTGCACGATCCGGCGGCGGGTGGCGGTGAAGAGGCCGAAGGCCACCGCCCAGCCGGCCAGGGCCATGACCACCAGGACCGAGAAGGTCGAGGCCTCGGGCGCCACGCCCATCAGGGGCGCGCGGATGGCGTCCAGCATGTGGAAGAAAGGGTTCCAGGTCAGCACCACGTCCATCAGCCCCACGCGCTCGCCCGGCTGCCAGAAGACCGGGGTCATGAACATGGAGAACTGCATGATCGACATGACGATCTGCGGGATGTCCCGGAACCGGGAGGAGATGATGGCTGTCAGCAGGCACATCCACGAGACGTTGACCAGGACGAGGCCCACCCCGGCCAGGGCCAGGGGCAGGTCCATCGTTCGCCAAAGGCCGAAGCCCGCGATCACCCCCACCACGATCACCAGGTGGTGCAGGAGGGCCGCCAGGTTCCGCAGGACCGTGCGCCAGACGAAGGTCAGCATGGGCAGGGAGGTCTGGCTCAGCATGCCCGAGGCCTGGACGAAGGACTCGCAGCCCTCGATCACGGTCTGCGAGATCAGCCCCCAGAAGACGATGCCCAGGGCCACGAAGGGCAGGGTGGTGGCGAGGGGAATGTTCTGCAGCTCGGCGTAGAGGAAGCCGATGCCCAGGACCATGACGGCCATGGACAGGGTGATCCAGAAGGGACCGAGGATCGAGCCGCGATAGCGCGAGACCACGTCGTGCCAGGCCAGGGACCAGGACAGGCCCAGGCCCTTCACCGATCGGGACAGGTCGTCGACCGCCCGGGCCAGGTCATCCCGGAACCCCCGGGACCCCGTGCGCAGCATGTGTTCGGCGATATCCATCAGCGCTCCCGGGTCGGGGCGGAGGTAACAGGTCGGATTCGGCGGCGCAACACGGGTGCGGTCAGGCCGCCGGCCGCATCACCAGCACGAAGCCGGCCAGCATGACCACGTACCCCAGCCAGGCCTGCGGAGGCAGGGACTCCCGGAACAGGAGGACCGCCAGGACGGGGGTCAGGGCCGCACCGAGGATCGAGAAGGGATAGACCTGGCTCAGCGGCGCCCGGGTCAGGATGTAGACCCAGAGCAGGGAGGTCAGGCCATACCAGACGAAGGCCCCGATGAGCGGAGGGTTCAGGATCACCTTCGCCAGCAGGCCCCCCTCCACCTGCCGGGTGTGTTCCGCCCCCAGCTTGAACAGCACCTGGCCGGCGGGCAGGGCGAGCGAGAAAGCAAGGCAGAGGGCGAGGTCCAGGCCCGAGAGGGACCGGATCACGGGGCTGCCGGGGGTGTCGCCGCCGCCGGGGGCGCCACGCCGCCGGGAATGCTGACGATCGCGACCTGGTGGATTGTGAATTCGCCGCCCGCAGAGTCGTCCAGGTCCAGCCGGACGCCGGTAATCGTCGAGCGGGTCCAGTCGTCCCCGCCCTTCTTCGGCTGGGCGAGGTCATAGACCATGAGGGTGGTCTCCCCGACCGCCGGGTCCGCCCCCCGGATGGGCTTGGTGGCGAAGCCGGCGTCCTCGCCATGCGCCGCGGTGGTCCAGAACAGCGAGCCGTCCCAGCGGTCGGTGTCGGCGTTGCGGGTGATCCGGACCAGCACCGCATTGGAACCGGCCCCGTTGATCGACAGATCCTTGGGCAGGCGGACGATGGGGTCGAAGAGGTCGCCCTTGACGTCCAGTCCGCCGCCCGGCCGGGCCGTCAGGGTCGATCCCGCGCCCTGGAAGTCCTCAGTCCCGGTCTCGAAGGTCCAGAGGGCCGCGGCCTTCAGGGCCTTGCCGTCGAGGACAAAGGCCTTCTGCGCCGGATCCCAGGCGATGGGCTCGGGCGCCCTTGGCGGGCGCACCTTGGCGGCGGGAGCCTCGGCCGCCGCCTCAGGCCTGGGCTTCGGCTGGTCGCAGGCGGAAAGGACCAGCAGGCCGGCGAGGGCGACGGCGGCCGGACCCGGCGAGGGGGTCGTTCGGAGGAAGAGGGTCGGGGTCTTCATGTCTGGAACCGTCTCCGGATGTCCGCCCACGGTGGATCAAGGGCGAGGTGGACCAGGCCGAACAGGGCGGCGAGGTCGAGGAAGTAGAGATAGCGGTAATCACACGCCAGGGCGATGAGCAGGAAGCTACCGGCGAAGGCGAGGGCCCCCGCCTGCAGGCCCGCCATCACCCAGTCCGAGGGCCGACCGCGCAGCACCAGGGCCGCCATCACGCCCAGGGACAGGAGGGCGTAGGTCAGGTGCGACAGGACCGGCGTGTCGAAGAACCAGGTCGCATAGTTATAGAGTTCATGATCCCGGCGATCCTGGCGGGAGGGCATGCCCAGTTCCTCCAGCACCGCCTCCGGCCCCTGGACTCCCGTCGTCACGGGCAGGCACGCGAGGATGTCCGGCGTCAGGAAGGCCTGCTGGAAGACCTCCAGCCGGTGGGCCGCGTAGTCGCTGAATTCGGTCGTGACGACATGCGCCCACGTTCGAGACGCCACGCCCTCCGGTGTCCGCCACAAGGCCTCGCCAAGGCCCGGGACCTCGCCGATCGTATCCACCCGCTCCGGGTTGTAGCCCTGTGGGGCAAGGCTCCGGAGTGTGGCCGCCGCCTGCGGGTCTGCGGCCTCGAGGGGAGCGAGTGAGGCCTTGGGGTCCCGGGCCGCCACACCCACCAGGTCGAAGTGCTGGATGACCCTCAGCCCCGCTCCTGACGCCTGGGGTGAGGAGGAGGGCATGGCGCGGGTCATGACCAGCCCCACCGCGAGGAAGAGAACGAGTCCAGCGGCCAGAACCGCCCCCGCCGCGCCCAGTCCAAGTCGCCAACCCTGCCGGGATCCGATGGCGACGCCGAAGGCCAGGGCCGCGGCGCCCAGGGCCAGGACCCCGTTCTGTCGGACGAGAGCGGCCACCACCAGAAGGACGAGGCCGGAAACCCAGGCCGCGAGCCCGGCGCCGCGCAGGCCGCCGCGTTCCGCCGAGATCGCCAGCAGGACCGTCCCTGCGATGGCCGCGTTGGCGAAGAAGACGTCCTTCCAGACCGCCCCCTGGTAGATCAGCACCTGGGGGGAGAGGATCACGAGGGCGAGGACGGGCGCCGCCAGGACGTGCACCCGCCCGGCGAGGCGCGGCAGGGCGGCGAAGGCGCCGAACAGCAGGGCGACGCTGAAGGCCACGAAAAGGGCGGTCCCCGAAAGCAGGCTGTCGAAGAGGCCGAGCAGCCAGGACATGAAGGCCGGGTTGAAGGATCGTTGTTCGCCCGCGCGCCCCTCCGCCAGCTGGATCACCGAATCGGTGGTCATGTGCCCGGGGAGCCCGGCGGCCAGAACGATGAGAAGCCCGACGGCGAGGGTCCCGGCGTAGAGGTTGCGGGCGACGCCGCCGCTGGCCGGCCGGGCGCCGCCCGGGGTTTCAACCTTCCGAAGCATCAGGTCCTCGCTCCTTGGGCGGACTCAGGCTGCAGACTCAGGCGCCGGTCCGTGTCCATCAGTCCCCGCCCCGCTCGACAAGCTGCGCAAGGCCCGCCGACAGGTCCGTTCCCGGTCTGCGGCCCAGCGTCGCCTCCAGCCTGGCGGGGTCGCCCGAAGACCTGCGGATATCCCCCGCCCGGGCCGGTGCGTGGGCCACGGGCATCGTCTTCCCCGTCAGCCGCGCCAGCCTGGCGGCCAGGTCGAGGACCGTCGTCTCCCGTCCCGTGCAGACATTCAGCACCTCCGCCGCCTCGCCCCGTTCCCGGGCCGCCGCCGACAGCAGGGCCTCCACCACGTCGTCCACGAAGACGAAGTCGCGGGTCTGGCCGCCGTCGCCGAAGATGGTGACACCCTCCCCAAGCCTCGCCGCCTTGTGGAAGCGGGAGATCACCCCGGAATAGGGCGAGCCCGGGTCCTGACCCGGTCCGTAGACGTTGAAGAACCTCAGGCCCGTCGACCGCAGACCCAGGACGGTCGCCGCGGCGGAGGCGTGCAGCTCGCATCCCAGCTTGTCGGCGCCATAGGGCGACAGGGGTCGAAGCCTTGCGTCCTCCCGGAGCGGGGTTTCCGGGTTGTCGCCATAGACGGCCGCGGAGGAGGCGTAGACCAGGGCCGGCCTCTGCTTCCGGGCCGCAGCGGCCTCCAGCACATTGACGAAGCCCCCCAGGTTGACCCGGTGCGAGGCCGCCAGGTCCTCGTTGCACCTGGCCACCGAGGCGATGGCGGCCAGGTGGAAGACCGCGTCGGCGCCGGCCATCGCCTCGGCGACCCTGCCGGGATCCGTCACCGAACCCTCCATCAGGCGGGCGCCGCGGTCCAGCCGGCTTGCATCCCCACTCGACAGGTCGTCCAGCACGGTGACCTCGGCGCCCTCACCCAACAGCCGGGCGGCCAGGGCGCGGCCGATGAATCCCGCCCCGCCGGTGACCAGCGCCCGCCGTGGCGCCTCACCCACCGGGGGCATCCGGGAACCGGGCCTGCTGGATGGCCAGCCGCCGCACCAGCAGGGTGAGGACCTCGTTGGACCGCCGTTCGCGCATGATGGCCGCGACCACGGTCAGGAACAGGATGAGAGTCGTGGCGTAGGTGACAAGGTCTGCGCCGCGGCCCACGCCCACCATCTGGGCCAGCCGGGTCATCTGGTCGGGGTTCCAGACGAAGTAGACCCCCGCTGCAGCGAAGGTCATCACCGCCAGCTTCAGCCCCAGGAAGGTGAACTTGCGTACGGCGGCCAGGAACAGGACCGATCCGAAGAGGGCCGAGGCGACCAGCGACACGATCATGACCGTGCTCCGAACAGGATGTCCTCGAGGATGCGCACGGAATTCGAGAGCTTCTGGCCCTTGGCGAGGGAGTACTCGGAATAGGTGATGGTCACCGGATGCTCGCGCCAGTTCAGGCGCAGCCGGGCGATCTGGGACAGGATCTCCGAGGCGTGGGCCATGCGGTCCTGCCGGATGCGGATCTTCCGGGCGGCCTCACGGGACAAGACGCGCAGGCCGTTGTGGGCATCGGTCAGCCGCAGCCCCGTCGTCAGGCGCGTGAAGATCACCGCCGCCTTGATCACGATGCGGCGCAGGGCGGGCATGTTCACCGTCGTCCCCAGGAACCGTGACCCCAGAACGGCGTCCAGACCCTCGGCCCGGCACCGGGCGACCATCTCCAGCGCCTCGTCGACATTGTGCTGGCCGTCTGCATCGAAGGTCACGACATGCGCCGCGCCTTGGGACAGGGCGAAGTCGATCCCGGTCTGGAGGGCCGCGCCCTGGCCGCGGTTGACCAGGAGGGTGGCGACGCAGGCGCCGCCGGCCAGGGCCTGGTCGCCCGTGTCATCCGAGGATCCGTCGTCCACCACCACCACCCGGGCGTGCGGCGTCACGCCGCGCACCACTTCGGCGATCATGGGGCCCTCGTTGAAGGCCGCGATCACGAACCAGAGGGACTCGTCCCGGGGCATGGCGTCGTCGTCGTTTCCTGGCGGCGGCGCGCAAAGGCCGCTCGCCCCGCCGGGTGTAAGCCGCGCCTCCCGCCTCGGGCAAGGGACTTCGCCCCCGACCCTGACCCGTCACCCCGGCGCCACCAGGCTTTCCAGCCGCCCGGCGGCCTCCCGCACCGCCGCCTGGGAGGCCTTGAGCTGGGTCTCCAGGCTGCGGGCGTGGCGGCGCAGGTCCTTGCAGGTCCGCGTGAGCGAATCGACATGATCCTTCATGTCGCCGATCGTGCCGTAGAGGGACTGGATCCTCTCCTCGAGGGTCCTGACGATTTCCCGCGTCTCCTCCAGGGTCCGTTCCAGGAAGGCTGCCCGGCCCTCGGCGTCGGCCAGGGCGGTGCGGGCCAGGGACCGGTCGGCCGAGACCGGCGAGACCAGGTCTCCGTAAAGCGTCTTCTGCGCCGCCAGCCAGGCTGCGGCGCGGTCGAGGGGCGCCCTGTCCGGTTCGGCGCCCCGGGCGGCGGCGCGCAGCCAGTCCAGGACCCCGGAGGCCATGGCGCCGGCCTCGCCCAGGGCCGACAGGTCGCCCTCGCCGGAATTGCGCCTCAGCTCCGTCGACAGGAAGGCGTCGATCTTCCGACCGGCGGCGGGGGTCAGGGCGGGCAGGGGCTCGCCCAGTCTCGCCTCGGCGCCGGCGACCTGGGGCCGCCAGTCCTCCAGCAGGGCGTCATAGTCCACGAAGGCCCGGGGCAGGTCCCGGCTGCCGGCCTCGGCGGCCAGCATGTAGGCGCACCACACCATCACCGACTTGCGCAAAGGAAAGCCGTCCCGCGCCGCAAGGGACCCCGCCACGGCCAGGGGGCTGCGGACGGGGACCAGCACCCGCATGGCCAGGCCCTCGGCCTCCAGAACCGGGCGCCAGAGGTCCCACAGGACGGTGACCCGAGGGTCCTTCAGCAGGGGTCGGCGGCGGCGGCCGAACTGGGCGCGGAAAAGGCTGCGGGCCTCCTCCCGCCAGGTCGCCTCGTCGGCGGGCGGCGTGGCGAGGGCGGCGAAGGGGTCGTCCCAGGCCGTCCCGGTCGCAGCCAGGCGCCGGTCATTGAAGACCGCGATCCGCCAGGGCTCGAAATAGCCCCGGGCGTTGTGGCTGTCGGCGGGCATGATCTCGCGCGGCAGGTCGGCGCCGGCCAGGGCCAGGACATTGGCCAGGGCGCTGGTCCCCGACCGGTGCATGCCCAGGACGAGGTAGGCCGTCCTTTGCGGCGGCGGGGCGGCGGGGCTGGGCTTGTCGGACATGGCGGATCAGTTGATCGTGACCGCCTTCTGTTGCACACAGGCCCGCCACCGAACAGGAATTTCCGCATGGGCCAGGGCGACGCCCCGGAACGCACCCGCCGAGCCCTTGCGGCGGCCTTTGACCCGGTCTTCTACCGCACCGTCTATGACGATATCGCCCGGTCCGGCGCGGATCCCTTCCGCCACTATGCCGAGACCGGCTGGCGTGAGGGGCGCGACCCGGCGCCATGGTTCTCTACTCGGGCCTACCTCGAGCGTCGGCCCGACGTTTCAGGTTCCGACCCCTTCTCCCACTACCTCGACCGTGGCTGGCGCGAGGGAGCCGAGCCGGCGCCGTCCCGCCACCGCGAACGCTTCCTGGAGCGGAGCGGAGCCCCCGTGCGGGCGCCCGCGGTCGCGCTGGGCGCCGGTGAGCCCCGGGCCCCGGCGGTCGCACCCGTCGATCCGGACCTGCCCGAAGGCATGACCCGCGAGTCGGCCCGGGAGTTGGTCGCCGCCGCCTTCGACCGCGCGCACTACCTGTCGGCCTATCCGGACATCGCCGCCGCCGGGGTCGACCCCCTCGACCATTACCTTACGGCGGGCCGGCGCGAGGGGCGCGACCCCCGGCCGGACTTCAACGCCGCCGACTACCTGGAGGTGAACCCGGACGTCGCCGCCTCGGGCGTCGACCCCTTCCTGCACTGGCGGGCGGCCGGCCAGGCCGAGGGCCGGCCCCTGCGGTTCGAGCTGGGATTCCGCGGGCGGATCGTCGCCGGCCTCACCCCCCTGTCCGGGCGCCAGGAGGCCGCCGCCCGGGCCGCCGCCGACCTGCCCGCCGGTCCCGCCCGGGGTCTCTCGCCCCTCTCCGTGAAGGGCCGGGGCGGGGGCCTGCACCTGACCTTCAGCCATGACGACTACACCGCCCGGGTCGGCGGGGTGCAGCTCTGCCTGCAGACCGAGGCGGCGGGCCTCGCCCGACGGGGGATCGACCACCTGCACCTTTTCCCCGTCGCACCCTGGCCCACCCTGAGGCCGGCAGGAAGCCAGGCCGCCGTCGGCGTGGTCTGGAACGGGCGGACCCTTGGCGGCTTCGCCGCCGCCGAGATCCGCCGCGCCGTGAAGGCCCGGGCCGGTGGTTCCGTCACCTTCGCGATCCACAGCCTGCTCGGGCATGAGATCGGCGAGACCCTGGACGTCCTGGCCGCCGCTGGCGCGCGCCGGGGCTTCTTCTGGATGCACGACTTCGCCGGCCTCTGCGCCGGCTATCACCTGATGCGCGACGAGGCCCGGGACTGCGGTGCGCCGCCGGCCGGCAGCGCGGCCTGCCGCATCTGCGTCTTCGGTCCCGGTCGCGACCTGCACCTCTCCGCCCATCGTCGGCTCTTCGAGACCCTGGACCTGACCCTCGTCGCCCCCTCGCAGGCGGCTCTCGACACCTGGAACGCCGCTCCGGACGCGCCGCAGGCGCGCCGACAGGTCGTCCACCCCCACGCCCGCCTGGCGCCCACGGGCCGCCGGGCCGGAGGCGATCCGGATGCGCCGCTCACCGTCGCCTTCCTCGGCATGCCCTCGGCCTACAAGGGCTGGCCGGTCTTCACCGACCTGGCCCACCGGTTCGGCGAGGACCCGCGCTACCGGTTCGTGCGCCTGGGATCGGCCGCGGCCCCCGGGGCCCCCGCAGACCACATCGATGTCTCGGTCACGGCCGACAATCCCCACGCCATGCGCCAGGCTCTGGAGACGGCGGGGATAGACGTGGCCGTCCTCTGGTCTCTCTGCCGGGAGACCTTCTCCTTCGCCGCCTACGAGGCCGCCGCCGCGGGGGCGGCCATCCTGACCGGGCCGGACAGTGGCAACATCGCCGCCTTCACCCGGGCCGGCGGCCATGGTCTTGTGCTTCCCGACGAAGCGACCCTCTTCGCCCAGTTCGAGTCTGGCGCCGTGCGCCACCTGTCCCGGGCGTCCCGGACCCCCGAAATCTGCGACATCGCCTACAGTGGAATGAGCGTCGATCTCCTGGAGGCCCTGTCGTGAAGGTCCTGGTCTATTCGAGCTTCACCTTCTCCTACCTGAACCGCGCCCGGGTCCTCTACCAGTCCTTGAGGCGGTTCCATCCGGACTGGGAGACCGTGGCCCTGATCACCGACGAGCCGCCCCCCGGCTTCGCCTTCGACCCCGCCGCCGAGCCCTTCGACCGGGTGGTCTGGGCGAAGGACCTGGGGATTGAGCCCTTCCGCGGCTGGCTCTTCCGGCATGACGTTGTCGAGGTCTGCACCGCCGTGAAGGGGCCCTTCCTGCACCAGGTCTGCGAGGCGGGCCACGCCGACATCGCCATCTACCTCGACCCGGACACGGCCCTCTTCGCCCCCCTCGATCCCCTGGTGGAGATGCTGCAGCGGGACGACATCCTGCTGACGCCGCACCTGATCGACCCCAATGACGACCGGGCAGCCATCCTCGACAATGACCTGTCGGCCTCGCGCACGGGCATTTTCAACCTGGGCTTTGTGGCCATCCGCACGACGGGGGAGGGCGCCCGCTTCGCGCGCTGGTGGAACGACCGCCTGCTGTCCTTCTGCTATGACGACATTCCCAACGGGCTCTTCGTGGACCAGAAGTGGTGCGACCACGTCCCGGCCCTGTTCGACCGGGTGAAGGTGGTCCGCGACCCCGGCTACAACGTCGCCAGCTGGAACCTGTCGAAGCGCAAGGTGGCCATCACCCGGGAGGGCGAGATCCTCGTCAACGGTGCGACCCTGCGCTTCTGGCACTTCACCAAGCTGGGACCGACGGGCGACGTCATGACCAAGCGCTACGCCGGGGACAACTTCGAGGTCTATGAGGTCTGGCGCTGGTACAAGGAGGCCGTCGCGGCGGCCACCGATCCGGCGATTCCCGAGCGCTGGTGGGCCCACGGCCAGTTCGACGACGGGACGCCGGTCTCCAAGCCGCAGCGGGTGCTCTACCGCGAGCGGGCGGACCTGCAGTCGGCCTTCCCCGACCCCTTCGCGGGCGGGTACCAGGCCTGGTGGAAGGCCGAGGGGCCCGGCCGGCGTGGCTAGTCCCCGTCCCACGCCCGAGGCCATCCGGCTATCGGCGGCGGTGGACGCCGCGAGCCGGCGGCTGGACGTCCTGCGCGCCGAGTCCCAGCGGGCGGAGACCGCCGAGGCCCTGATCCGGCTGCAGCTGGGCGAGGCCCTGGCGGAGGCCCTGGGCGCGCGGAGCCTGGCCGAGGCGCGGCTTCGGGCCTCGCAGTTCGACCGCTACCGCGCGGCGGCCTTCGCGCACCGGCGGCCGGACCGGCGCAACCGGCTCCGGCGGCTGGCCGAGAAGGTCCTGGCCCGGCTCGGCGCGCCGGGGCGGGCCCTGGTCCGCGCCCGGGCCGCCCTGGGCGAGGGCGGGCCCCTCTTCGATGCCGACCACTACCGCGAGGCCGCGCCCGGCCCGGTCGGCCCCGACCCCCTGGCGCACTATCTGACCTGGGGCGGCGACGCCCGGCTCTCGCCACATCCTCTATTCGATTCAAGCTTCTACGCTGCGCGCAACGCCGAGGGCCTGGCCCGCACCGGCCTGACGCCGCTGGACCACTTCCTGCGCGAGGGCGCCGCCGAGGGCCGCGATCCGCACCCCCTCTTCAGCCTGGAAGCCTACGTCTCCCAGGCCCCGGAACTGGCCGCGACGGGCGAAAATCCGGTGCTCCACTACCTGCGGACCGGCGCCGCGCGAGGGCTGTCGCCGCATCCCCTCTTCGACCCGGAGTGGGCCGGCGGCGACCTGGTCTGGTACCTGACCGAAGGCTGGCGGACGGGCGCCTCGCCCCACCCCCTGTTCGACCCGGCCTGGCGGCGGGAACAGGGCCTGGACGACGGCGAGTCCGCGCCCCTGGCGCGCTTTGTCCTGACCGCGCGAGACACTCTGGAAAGTCCAGGTCCTTATTTCAATTCAAGGACTTACGCCGAGTCCAGGGGCGCCGCCATGGACCCCTCGAAGGACCCCCTGAGCGACTACCTGGCCGGTGGCGCCTGGGCGGTATTGGGGCCGGGGGGGCTGCATCCGGCCCTGGCTTTGCTGGACGATCCGGAAGCAATCCGCTCAGGAATGACCCCGGCGGAGGCCCTGGCCCGCCGGTCAGCGGCCGCCGAGCTGACGCCAGATCTCGGCGTAATAGTCGGGGATGTAGTGGAAGGGGCTGAGGCCCCAGACATGCTCCGGATCTGAAAACACCAAGGAATCCGGGGCCTTGACGACCTCCAGGCGCGGAATGGCCGCGCGGGCGAGGGCGTGCATGCGCGCCAGCCGGGCGTTGTGCGCCTCCCGCGGGGCGCGCCGCCCGGGGGTGATCTCGAGCTCCGGCTCAAGGGGCTCGGTCCGGCCGGAGGCGGTGCGCAGGGCGCCGGCCCAGGTCGCGGCGTGCAGCACGGGCCGGGCGCCCGACAGGGGCGCGCCGGGGGTGAAGAGGTGCGCCAGGGCGTCCAGCGAGCGTCGCCACAGCGTCGCGTCCGCGTCGCCCAGGGCGTCCAGGCGCCGCAGGGGCATGAGGGGGGGGAGGGCGTCCCAGCCGGACGTCTCCAGCTCCCAGGAGGCGGTCACGACGGCTCCGGCGCCGGCCAAGAGGTCGAACCGCTCGTCGATGAAGTCGAGGATGACGATATCCGGACGGAACCGGATGATATCGTCCAGTCCGGTTTTTGAAAGGTCGGTACGGAGGGCCCGGGCGGGATTGGGCCGCAGGCCGGGCGCCGGCCCCTCGGGCAGGACCAGCCCGGCCGGCCGGGCGCCGAACAGGCTCGGCAGCCGGGTGCGCGATGTATAGAGGAGGTCCTCCGCCGGCGCCCCGGCCATGCGCCAGAGGTCGCGGCTCACGCAGCTGCCAAGAATGGCCACGCGGCCAGCCCCGGCGAGGGGCGGCGGAAGACGAGACGGTCCGGTCATGTCGCCAGACTAGGACGAATCGATCCGCCGCACATCCGGGCGGCGGCTGAGAGGCCGGTGACCCCCTCCGTCGCGCTGCGCGCGCCACCTCCCCCTGGGGGGAGGAATTAGGGAGCCTACGGGGAGCTCCCGGCGAAGCCGCGTGAGGGGGTCTGCGGCGGCTCAGGTGATCCCCTCCGTCCCGCATTCGCGGTCCACCTCCCCCTGGGGGGAGGAATTACAGCGCCCATGGCTCCCCCCAGGGGGAGATCCGGGCGAAGCCGGGTGAGGAGGGCGGCGTGGCGCCGGGGACACGGGTGGGGAAGGGGTTCCAGAACCCCCCTCGCGGAATTTCCTTGCTTTTCGTAAACCTTCCGGGGTGATGGTCGCCCCCCATGCGGGAGCCGGCGCGCCGGCCCGAGCCAGGACCCAGGATGAAGATCTTCAATCCCTTCGCCTCCATGCCCGACAACCCCCTCACCCGCGCGGTGAAGGAGGGGCGCCGGCCGCTGATCTATGCGGGCGTGTTCAGCCTGGTCTCGAACCTGCTCTATTTCGCCATGCCGCTGTACACGACGCATATCTATGGCGGCGTGCTGCCGAGCGGGAGCGTGCCGACCCTGCTGGTCCTGACCTTCGGCGTGCTGGCGGCCTTCGCCATGTCGTCCATCATCGACCACTACCGGGCCAAGGTGCTGATCAGCTTCGGCGTCCTTCTGGACCAGCGCGTCTCGGCCCACGTCTTCGGGGCGCTGTTCGAGGGCGCCGCCCGCGGCATGCCCCAGGCCCGCAGCCAGGCCCTGCGCGACCTCGACACCTTCCGGCAGATGCTGACCGGCCCGGCCTTCGGCGTGCTGTTCGACCTGCCCTGGATGCCGATCTTCATGCTGGTCCTGTTCGTGGTCGACCCGGTGATCGGCGTCATCACCTTCGTGGGCGCCCTGGTCCTGCTGGGCGTGGCCCTCCTGCAGGACATCCGCACCCGCCCCCTGCTGCATGAGGCCAATGAGGCGGCCCTGCGCAGCTATGGCTTCACCGACCAGGCCCTGAGGAACAACGAGGTGGTCCGGGCGATGGGCCTGACCGAGCCCCTGGCCAGCCGCTGGCGCGGCTTCCGCCAGACCACCATGGACCGCAGCTCGCTGGCCAGCGACGACGCCAGCTTCATGACCAACATCTCCCGCGGCCTGCGCCAGGGGATCCAGGTGCTGATCATCGGCGTCGGCGCCTGGCTGGTGATCACCGGCCAGATCCATGTGGGCCTGCTGTTCGCCAACATGATCCTGGGCGCCCGGGCCCTGCAGCCCATCGACCGGCTGGTGGCCAGCTGGGACGGCCTGATGCTGGGCGCCCGCGCCTTCGAGCGCCTGACCACGGTGTTCGAGGGCTACAAGGAGCCCGTCCCCGCCACGGCCCTGCCGAAGGCCAAGGGCCTGCTGACCGTCGAGGGGGTCAACTTCGCCCCGCCCGGCGCCAACCGATTCGCGGTCCAGGCCCTGGCCTTCCGGGTCGAGCCCGGCGAGATGCTGGGCGTCATCGGCCCCTCCGGCGCGGGCAAGTCGACCCTGGCCCGGCTGATTGTCGGCGTCTGGCCCCCGACCCACGGCTCCATCCGTCTGGACGGCGCCGACGTCCATGCCTGGGAAAGGTCGGACTTCGGCCGCAATGTCGGCTACCTGCCCCAGGACACCGAGCTCTTCCCCGGCACGGTCCGCGACAACATCGCCCGCTTCCGCGACGACCTGACCGACGAGAACGTAGTGGCCGCGGCCCAGGCCGCCGGCGTCCACGGCCTGATCCTGCGCCTGCCCCAGGGCTATGAGACCGACCTGGGCGATAGCGGCCGCATCCTCTCGGCCGGCCAGCGCCAGCGCGTCGGCCTGGCCCGCGCCCTGATCGGCGACCCCGCCCTGCTGGTGCTGGACGAGCCCAACGCCGCCCTGGACGCCGAGGGCGAGGAGGCCCTGCTGGCCGCCCTCGACGCCGCCAAGGCCCGGGGCACGACCATCGTCCTGGTGGCCCACAAGCCCTCCATCTTCCGCGCCGCCGACAAGATGCTGGTGCTGCGCGACGGCCGCATGGAGGCCTTCGGCCCCCGCGAGGCGGTGATGGCCAAGTTCGCCGCCCCCGCCGCCCCCCTCCGGGCCGTGGAAGGCGGAGGCCCGCGATGAACGCCGACCCCCGCAAGTCCGGCTTCGGCGCCCCCGGCAAGCCCGGCGGCCCCCTCGACTCCGTGCGCCGCTGGATCGAGCCCGCGCTGAAGGTCTCGGACCAGCCCATGGACCCGGACCTGGAGCGCCGTCTGCGCCGCCCCATGGTGACCGGCGCCGTCCTGATCGGCGTCTTCGTGGTCGGCTTGCTGGGCTGGGCCATCGTGGCCCCCCTGGACAGCGCCGTCATCGCCCCCGGCGTGGTCCGGGTGGAGGAAAACCGCAAGATCATCCGCCATCGCGAGGGCGGGATCGTCCGCGCCATCCTGGTGCGCGAAGGCCAGAAGGTGAAGAAGGACCAGGTCCTGCTGACCATGGACGACGTCCAGCCCCGGGCGGCCGCAGACGTGATGCAGAACCAGGTCGACACCTACGCCGCCCAGGTGGCCCGGTTCGAGGCCGAGGCCTCCGGCGCCCGGCAGATCGCCTTTCCCGCCGAGCTGACCGCCCGGATCTCCGACCCCCGGGTCGGCGCGATGATCCGCGACCAGGA
>Ga0315902_10002527_pt1 | contig 28394 bp, 30 predicted proteins | sample LakEriMetagenome_9_FD_203523 | JGI IMG/M metagenome (GOLD analysis project Ga0315902, IMG submission 203523) | Freshwater fungal communities from buoy surface, Lake Erie, Ohio, United States - Buoy 12 MA117 | ecosystem: Environmental > Aquatic > Freshwater > Lake > Lake biofilm | place: USA...
GATCCGCGAGCTTGGTGTCCATGCTGTCGACCTTGGTTTTCATCTCGGTGATGGCATTGGTTAAGGCTTGCACCTGTGCCTCCAGCCTGCCGATGGCGCGGAAATATTCTGGCTCGGTCATGGGTGTATTCTCCTGTTCCAGCTCTGTGAAAGCAGGTTGAAAATTCTTGGGGTTCATGAATTCCTCTATCCGGCAACGATGATCAGCATGCCGCCCTGGCTGCCACTCGCTTGCGGTGTGCCGTTACGGCGAATGACCTCGACCGTCATTTGGCTGAGGCGCAGATTGGCGGCAGTCGGTCGGCGCACAACTTCAACCGGCATTTGCGTGACCAGCGCGTTGGGTGCAGTTGGCCTGCGCAGGCTTTCAACCACCAGCTGGCTCAGGCGTGCCGTCGGGTTATTCACCAGCGTAAAATTATCGGAAAAATCCAGAAACCCGATGCCGGTTGCGGGATTGCCCCCAGCAGTTAAATCAGCGCCGTTACCGCCGTGCCAGAGCGTGCCCGTGCGGCTAGAGCTTACGGTATTGCGGGCGCGGTAGCCGATCTCGGCGACGATGCGATCCCCCGCCAAGGCCGATACAGACGTGAGCGTGCGGGTGGATGACAGTGCGCGGCCACTGGCTGTGGTGCTCCACTCATTCGTGATTGGATCCGCGTAATTGGCGAGTAGCGTGCCGCGCAGATTATCGGTGTCGCCTTGTGTGACAAACACATGAATGAAATACGCCATATCGGCATCGGCTGCCGATTCCTGCACGCCCAGCATCAGGTTGAGCGTGCCTGCAAAATTATGATTGGCCGCAAGCGGTGCCGACACCCCGCGCAGGAGTAAATTCTCGTAATCTGTCGTGGCCGAGGTCTCAACCGACGATACAGCAATCGGCGCACCCAGCCCTGGTAGATCCTGCGCAGTGTGCATACCGCGCACGACATGATCGGAGGTTTTATCCCAAGTGCCACGAATGGTTGCGGGTGTGTAACCGCTGCCTGTTTTGGAAAGATAGAGTTTAGGCATTAGGCTTGCACCTTATAGCCGAATTCAGCGGCGTTGATTTGGGTTTCTGTCCAGGCGGCGGCGGTATTGGGGTTCTGTTCCCAAATCTGGCGAAAGAAACGATAGTCTGTGCCAGGTGCAAGATCCCCACCTTCATAATCCGTGCTGGCTACACGGGTTAGAGCGCGCAGCGTGCGGGATCCTGCATCGTCTTTACGAGCGGCCAAAGACACCTGCACGCCAAAAATTGTGCCCGCGATGCTGGGCAGGTTGGCGCAATCAAAACAGTCTTTATGCCCCACCGTGTTGCTGAAATTATAACTGCTATCCGCATCGGTGAGTGTGTCATCGACATTCTCCCAATTGGCGGCGCCACCCTGACGACTGAAATTCGCAGCAGCCCCAGGAGCGTTCGGGCGCACCGTGTCAATGCGCACATCGCCGAGATAGGTGTTGTTGGTGCTGCCTGTGCCATCGCAGATATACAAATCATCATAAGCCACGTGCACATCCCGCCCATATAAGATGATGCGATTGGCGGTCGAGAGCGTGGTCGATTGCTGGGTATCGCCCGTGAAGGATACCCAGATCTGTTCATTCACCCGCACTTCGAATACGCCGCCTGAATTAGCGATGCTGAGACGGATTTCTATAAAATTCCAGCTACCATTCGGGATGGCATTACTGCTAGAAGCCAGCAGCGTGGTGCCGCGATAAAGCTGGATAATACCGCCCGATGTGACGCTTACATAACATTGCGTGGCATTGTCATTATCAAAAAACCGCACCACATCCCCTGTTTCATTGCCGAACAAATACATGGCAAAACCTACAAACCATGTGCTTTGGTTATCCAGCGTAATGGATACCCAGTCCTGATCATTGCGAATGCGCAGTGCGTTTGAATCCGCCCGCCGTCCTGTGGTGCTGCCAAAGGGTGTGGATGTGGTGGACTGATTATAGCTTGTCCATTTTTGTGAAAGGTCAGCGGGGATGGTGTAATGCTCAAACCCGTCGATAAAGCGTAAAGCCATGATGTCCTCCTTAAAGTCTACTTGCGGCCAGTGAAAAGCCGATATCGGCCAGCGTGCTATCAGCTGGGTTGGGCGCAAGAATGGTCAGCACATCACCCGCCGCGAAATCTGTGGCGGTAGCTGCCGTGAATGTGGCTGTGCTAATACCAGCGGCAAATTGCATGGTGGCGAATTGCGTACCGTTCTTGCGAATAGAAAATGTGGCTGTTGCCCCTGAGGCCGTACCTGCCACACCCTGACTACCAGTGAGTGCAACTGGAAACCTTACCGCGCGGGGCAGCGGATAACGTAGGATGATAGAGCCGCCGGTTGGGATACCTCCGAGCGTCCCACCAATATCGTATGGGATGCTCGATGCCGCCGCTGCCTCTGATACAATTTGCAAGGTTGTACCGTCGCAATAGAGCAGCTTGCGATCCCCGACATTAAAGTTAATCGCAACACCTGCAGGAGTTTTAACCGCCAGCGCAAAGCCGCCCGTGGTAGCATTTTCGATTACGATCAGCTTATTACGAGTGGGAATAGTGATGGTACGGACAGCCGTTAAAGCACCTGTAAAACGCAGCACCATTGCACCCAGCATTTGCGCATCCGTTACGGTGAGGTTGGCATCGCTGAGTGCTATACTGCTCTGCTGGCACAAGGCTTTATCCAGCGCATCGAAAGCGGCATTGGCCGTCACTTCCTTTTGCGCCTGATTGGCGGCGATGTGATCAATCAGAAGATTTGGTGTTGTGGTCATGATCGTTCCTTACAAAGCGGCCTGTGCGCTGCGCCCACGCCCGATAACTGCATTCATTTGATAAACAGCGATGTTCACCACTCCTTGCACCGCGCCAAAATCCGCCACCTGATCAGCGGCGCTATAGGCGGCGGTTGGCGTGGTCGTTGTAATCGTCCGCTTGACGGTGGTGCCAGCGAGAATATCAATCTGGTAATTTTCACTGGCTTCAAAGAGCGGTGCATCCACACCGTCTTGCCATTCGCCGTACCAGCGCGTGCGGCGTTTCCAATTGATGGTGAGATTCCCCGCCCCATCGCGCGCGCCTTTCACCTGCACAGGCGCAAAGCAGCGCAGACTATTGCCTTTGAACACCAGAATATTTGACGGTGCATCATCCCAATTTCCGCCATCGGCGATCCCTTTGTAATAGGCCGTACGCTCTACTTCGGTCATCGGCAGCGGCGCACGATAAACCCCATCATCAGAGAGCAGGATAAACCGCTCGCCGATTACATGGCTCCCTATCGCCCATTCTGTACCGCGCCGCCCGCGCAAGAGTCCTGATAATTCATAAAGGCCGCTGGCCAGCACAGTCGCATTGCACCACTGGATAATCTCATCACCCAAAAGTGCGATATTCGCCCAGTTCAAAACCTCCAGCGCGGTTTTGCTATCCAGCGTGCCCTGTGTCAGTGCAATTTGTACTTTGCTGATATCATCCCACACCCAGGCACTTGCGACATTTGGTAAGACTGTAGCCGCCCAGCCAAAAGTTGGGCCGTCATTGCCTGTGCCAAGCACCTCCCATGCCAGCTCATCAGGTGAGCGGTACATGGAGGCGCCCGATACGGTATTATCCCGAAAGCCGAAGGCGTAATAAATGCCCAGCGTATCATCCTCATAACGCAGCATCGGCAGATCCATGAGGAACAGCGGCGTTGGGCCGGTAATCGCAATCGGCAGAACTGACAGGCCACCACCGGCACCAGCGGCGGTGGAAAGATACACAATCTCATCCTCCGCCACCGCTTCAACCGAGAGGACATTATTCCCGCCAAAATCCACCCTGTTCAGGCGGACTTTGAGCGTGGCGTCTTCCATGTTCAGGGTGATGATATCGGTCGGATCTAGCCGCAGCCATTTAGGCGGCAGCGAAAACTTATACTGGTTGCGCTCCACCCAAGCGTTATAAAGCGTGCGCTCGGCGATTTGTTTGGCTTCATCAGGCGTGAGCGAGATGGAGATTTCGCGTGTCTGTTTTTCACGGGTGATAATTGCATCATTGATACGCGAGGCATGTTGGGTATTGGGCTGATGATCACGGGTTGGATCGACATGCACAATATCAAGACGCTGCGGTAGTTCCACATCCTGCACGCGGCTTTCGGATAAACGCAGCGGTTCGTCTTGCCCGTTATCGCTTGCCCCCAAATCATCATACGCAATGCTGGCAATCGCTGCACCCCCGCGCGGCACAAAGCGCAAAACCCCATCGGTTTCCACCGCATCGATGAAGTATGTGCCGAGTAATGGCTCCAGCGCCTCGCGTGCGGCCATGCGGCGGCTCACCACATAACCCCGCAATGACTGGCTAACAGCGCCCGTAATCAGGCTGGTGGGTGCTAATCCTGCCTTTTGGCAGATATCCGAGAGCACACCTGATAAGGCCACCGCATCATTGCCGTAGCGTTCAAGCGGGTATTTAATTTGCCCATCATTGGTCATGATCACGGCGGAATGAGTGAATTTCTCATAAGCGCCACCAAAATGCGTGGCGCTGCTGGGGCGAAACGGGATCAAATCAATTGACCGCTCCAGCCGCATAGAAACCAGATCAACAAGCGTTGCCTCAAAGCTGGCTGCCGACCAGAATTTGCCGTTAATGGGCAGGTTAGAATCGGATTGATAGCCAAAGCCTGCTGGGATAGCGACACCATCCACATGCGCCACATAGCCGTTTTCTGGGTGCCATTTAATGACGCGCTTGTCCAGGCCGAGCGTGAAGTAAATATGCCCCGTAAAATCATCCCAGAAGACAGTGCGCGGTAGCTGACCGCCCGTCCAAAGTGTACTGCTCCATTCCGTTAGGCTGCCAGCGCCGAGAGCGCTTGGGGTATAACGGCGTACGAAATTGCCTGTGACCTGCCAGTAATTGCCATTCGGATCATCACACATCGGCCCGCCAAAAGTGACGGAAGGAAAATAATCCGAGAGATCGGCAATTTCCTGCAGGCTGGTATTATAAACACGGCGAGACCCATAACAGAAAATCTTATCCCGCCGGACAATCCCGTTCACGCTGAACGGCACTTTGGGGCTGGTGAGTGCGACAATCCCCAGCGTTTCAGGGTGGCGCTTAATAAGGCGCATACTCACCGCATAGGCATCGGCGGCATGGTAATAATACCCTTGGCTATCAATCCCGCAGACATCGCCATAAACATCATTCGCGCCAGGAAAGGCACCAGACCAGTTTAGATCCGCCAACCCACGCTGTAGAACAAGGCGGTTATTCACCACATCATATTTATAGACATGATCCGACCCTGTACCGATCAGCGTGCCCCGCGCTTGATCCAGAACGCCACCTTCCTTGGTCATGGTGGTGGCAGGCGGTAAAATCAGTGCATCGCTCACCATATCGCCGTTCGCCACCACCTCGGCACTGATATTGGGGATACGGTTGGCAAAGTCTTTCAGCTGTAAATCCGTAAAGACGAGATAACATAGCCCCCGAAAGGCAGGCACGTTGCCAGCGCCAAGATGCATTTCAATCGTGCTGTCAGGCTCTTGTGTTTCCTCACCACGATGAATGCGGATAATGCCAGGGTATTTTTCAGTGGCCTGCGTATTACCAGCGGTCGCATCATAAATCACCTTGGTATCCGCCCAGATCCGCCGCACGGTTGCCACGGGGCCAACACACAAGCCCACCGCGAAGGACACGGAATAGCTATAAGTGGTTTGCGATGATTTCTTACCGCCGCCTTTGCCGCCACTGCTGCGCTTAACAGTGCGGGTTTCTTTGAGCGGCGTTGACCAGATCACATTCCCCGAAATTCGCATCGTGCCATAGACCAGGGGAATGGGCGCGCCATAGGTGGATGTTTGCACCGAAAGATCATCAATGCGCGGGCCTTCGATGTTCTGGCCCTTGCCACCACCGAACAAGAGATTGCCAAGCATGACGCCGCCCAGCCAACCAGCGGATGCGCCGATGCCGATGGCAGACCCAAGAGCCGATCCCACCACCCCTAAAGCCAGAACAGCCATTACGCACCCTCCACAAAATAGGGAAAGCGGTAAGCGGCGGCAATGCGCTGCCGCCAGCGTTCATCAAGGCAGTGTTCCACAACTTTACCAACGCCGGAATAGCTATGGATGATGCCAAGATCAGTAATGAGCGCCACATGCTGCGGCTCACGCCCCCAGGCCATGAAATAAAAATCGGCTATTTCTGCCTCTGCCACAGGAATGGAGATAAACCAGCGGCTCAAGGCTTCACGCATACGGCGGCTATCTGGCATCATCGAATAATTGGCGTAAGACAATGCCTCAGCTGAATTCGGATCATACTCCATCAACCCATGATGCATGCCGATGGCTTTAATCAGGCCTATGCAATCACAGGCCACGCCTTTAAGCGCCCCTTGGTGCTTAAAAGGCGTGCCGAGCCATGCGCGGGCTTCAAGCACCACGTCCATGCGGGTCAGTTTATTTTCCATCGGGATATGCCAAAACCTGATCATTGCCAGGGACGTTAGGTTCGCCCCTGAAGTTTTTCACATTGTTGTACCTGTCTTTGCAGGTTGAGAATTTCTTATCGCATCCTGGGCGAAGGCTATAGGTATCACCCACCGCAACATCACTCGGCATGGGTAGGAACAGCGTGAATATTCCACCACTGGCGAAGGCTTTAACCTCCATCTTACGGCCCAAATTTGCGCCGCCTGTCCAAGTCAGCAAGCCGCCGTTCCAGAAATTAGCGGCCTCAACACGCGATGTGTCCGTAAAACTCCGTCTGTCGGTCATGGCGGTAATCGCGCCTGTAACGGTGAGTGCGGACAAATTGACTTTGCAGCGCGTATCACCGAGATCGGCGCGGCAATCTGGTGTGTAAAGCTCGACGATCTGCTGCGATAAGGCTTGCGAAAGCCCGCGCAATTCAGCACGGAACACCATATCTTTAAGTTCCACTTCGCCGATGGTGCCGCGTTTCAGGATAATCTTGCCGTTGGCAAGATTGCTCCAGTTCACAAGAAAAATCTCAATCGTTGCGCCGTCCCAGACACCAGCACGCAAATCAGCGGCACTTAAGGTTTCGCTATCAATCGCGCTTTCAATGTCGAGATTATCGACCGCCAGATTGGCAATCGTATGAATGGCAGAGCGCGTATAACCAGAGCGTGCTTGATATAAAATGCTCTCCACCGTCAGATCCTTATCAAAATCTGTGAAGCCAAACACCGCCCCATCACGGCGCGTGACTTTCCAGCAGGTGGCAAGCGTGGTTGTCCCGCCACTAATATGCGTGGCAAGTTGTGAAGATGCTGTTTTCATACGCGGATCTCGATAATCGGAATGCCTGACCATTGATGAAGGTTAACTTGTTCAATCGTCACGGCCATGCGGTCAGTATCGAAGCGCACCGGCACGTCAAATTCGTAATCGGCAGATACGGCCACGCCGTTCGCGGGAGCGTTCGTAAAAGTGACCACGCCCGTGGCTGTGTTGACTGTCCAACCAGATGTCTGTTGGACGCCCGCCAGATAGACCTTAACCGTTCCGGCAACAGGCTTGGTGATTGTACGCACATCCGTATTGCCACCCGATGAATAAGTGCGGATCAGCTGAAAGGTTTTGAGCGTGCCATTCCCGCTGCCCAGCGCCTGCGCTGTCGCCTTAAAATCCGTCCAGTCCTTGAACCGAAACCCATATGCGCGGCCTTTACGGGCGCGGAAAAAAGCAATCAGCGTATCAAGCTGCGTTTGTTTCTTTAGCCCCGATGCGACATCCCACCGCCCACGGGCCGATGACCAGTTGATATTGCGCTGCTCATAGCCCGATGCCGTGGCAACCACACTCGTCGCAAACTCCGGCCCGCCCGTTGCGCCATAGGCAATGTCGTCGGGAAAGCGGACTTCATGAAAAGCCATTACAAATTCCTTTTGGCACGTTGAATGCCGCGCGCAGCTTCAGCCGAGATTTGCGACTGGCTCATTCGGAAGCTGCTGGCATCCGGCGTGGTGATATTCATGACGACATTCACGGGTGACCCCATGCGCGTGCCGTCTTTGGGCAGCACGATTTCACCGCGCTCTAAAATCGCAGGGATCTCCCCAGGCTTAAGACCAGCCACACCGCCTGAGTGATAGCGCGGCGCATTTGTATACACATAGGCAGGCACACGGCGCTGCGGCGCTGATCCGCCAACTTCGCCACCCTCATGAAAAATACTGCCCAGAATACTATCCAGAAAACCACCTCCGCCAATACTGCCGCCAATCATATTGAAGAGCGGCCCTGTGATAGACTTCTGCACGGCCATGCGTGTGATGTCGGCGACGATGGAGTTGGCAAGATCACCCAAAGACTGCAGGCTTTTACCGCCAGACGTCACGAAATCGACGATGGCATCCTCAGTGGCCTTCATGCCTTCGGTAAAGGCACGCTCCACGGCTGCCGCAGCGTCTTCAGCTTGTTCGCGGTAATTGCGGAAGGCGCGCAAGGCACCAGCTTCGGCATCCTTGCGGGCATCAAGCTGTTGTTTTTCAGCATTGGCAACGGCGCGGTTATAAGTTTCCTGGCTGATGGCACCAGCATCGAGCAGGCTCTTTAATCGATCCAGCTCCGCTGCATAGGATTCCGTTGCCGAACGTGTGGCGTTGGTGACTTGTTCCCCGTCTTGCTGCAGCCTATTCAACTTCTGCTGGGCTTCGCCTTGATCATAGAGGGCAGCGGCGAGTTTTTCGACTTCAGCGCGCTGCGCCGATGTCGCATTATCCGACAAACGGCCAACAGCATCCTGAATAAACGCTGCCCGTTTATCAGTCAGGCGACCGAGCTGATTATTCAGATCCTCAACAACCTTTTGTGCTTCAGAATAAGCCTGACTATCAAAAATCTGCGCGGCCAATTTACGGGTTTGCGCCCGCTGTGCCTCACTCGCATCTTTGGATAAACGCCCCACCGCCTGATCGATAAAGGTTTGACGTTTATTGCCCATATTCAGCATTTGCTGCTGCAGATCATCGACCACTTTACTATTGGCTTCCATGACACGGGTGGCTGCGTCACGGGCGGGCTTTTCAATGGCTTCAATCTGGCGGCGGGCTATATCTTCGGCTTGTTTGAGAGCGGTATCGAGGGCACCTGCATTGCTACCGTCCTTTTCACGCAAGGCATTCAGGCGCGATTTGGTGACCTCCAGCTCTTTATTGACCTTGGCAATACGCTCAGCGGGGTCGGTTGCCAGCTTATTAACGGCCTGATCGAGCTTCTTGCGCTCGCCACTTAAAAGTTCGGCGCGGCGGTCGCGTGCCACTTGTTCTTGCGCGGCTTGCAGTTTTTTCTGCTCCGCTTCAAAGGCTTGTGCTTCCGCACGCGCTTGACCAATGAGTTTTTCAACTTCGCGGCGCATCTCAGCCACACGGCCTTCTTGCCGTTCAATCATACGGCCAAGATTGACCCCGCCGCCAGGAATGGTTTTGAAGTTTTGCAGGCGCGTAAGCCGCTCTTCTTGTTCCTGCAGCGCAAGCCGCGCATCCACCAGCTGCCTGCCAACAGGATCTTCTTTGAGAAGATTGCGCATGCCTTCCAGCACGGACGATAAGCCATTCAGTGCGCCTTGCGCCGTGCCTGCGACAATCCCCGTCTGGCCGATATCTTCCATCAGGTTGCCCTAGGCATCTGACAGGCGATTGGTGGCACCAATCAGCCCTGTGGCCTCTGCCGCCCCAGCGCCGCCCACTTGCTGTTCCAGCGCATCCAAGATAACCCGCTGTGCTTCGGCCTGCTGTCCTGTTTCAACAAACCCGTCAATCAAATCCCGCTGGGTTTGGGTAAAGCTGATCCCGACACGGCGCAGCGCCGATAAACCTTCTGTCGGATTTTCAAGGGCTTTGCCGAGCTGGGTGACAGAGGAGCTTAAATCCTGCCCAAACACGGCAGACATATCCTGCGCCAGCGTTAAGGTACGGGTGAAGGTATCGCCTGCGACTGACCGAAAAGTTGCCAGCACGCCTGCGGCATTTTGCACCTGTTCAGCAGTGGCCAATGTTGAGGCTTCAATCTCATCGGCAAAACCAGCGATTTGTTTGTCTGACAGACCCGATGAATTCCCCGTGGCTTTGAGCACCGCCGAAAGCCGGTTGAAGGACTGCTCGGCCTCTGCCGCATTTTGCAAAGCGGCTTTTAATCCCAGTGTGACAATAGCCAAAGCGGCACCCACGGCAATGCCTGCAGGGCCAATGGCGGTGAGCGCCGATCCGAGCGGCCCCAGATTATTGGTTAGGCCAGAGACGGAGCCTTTGACATCATTGGCAGCGGCATTGATCGCCAGCAACGAACGTGAGGCAGGTTTACCCGCAAGCTCAATCTTCTTGAGTGATTTTTCACCGCTCTCACCAATATCGCGCAGCTCGGCTTTGACCTTACCGCCCTCGGTGACGCTTAAGCGAATGGCAAGGTTACGCACGGTCATCGGTTTTTCATCTCACTTGATAGTTTCTCATTAAAAGCACTGGTCATACCCGCCTCAATGGCGGTCAAGAATTCTGCGGTGGCGCACGCATCATGACCGAGCGATGCCGCGACTTGCAGCGCCGCCGAAAAATCCATGCCGATGGCCACCATTTGACTGAGGCGCAATTGCCCACCGCAACGGAGCGCCAAATCCCAGGCTTGCCATGCTTCCATACTGTGTGGTTCATGCTGGCGGTATGGGCAAAGCTCGCCTTCAGCATTCGGCTCACCCCGCGCACAGGGCAAGCCAGCATCTTCACATGAAGCGCAATAATCCGGCCCGCCGCCAAAGTGCCAGCGGCAACGAGCCGTTAGTCGTTTTTTTCCTGTTCCAGTAACAAAGCAGGGCCGAGATAAAGACGCTCGAAAGCTTCGGCAATCGGCCATAAATCCATCAAGGCATAAATACCTTCTGGCGTAACGGGCAAGGCTTCACCATCTTCACCGCCGACACCCTCCCACTCGATGATGGCCAATTGTGCCAATCGCTTGATAAGTGCGGTGCTGCGCAATGCCGGTTCGGCATCTTCTTTGAGGGCTTCAACACGCGCCGCCATAACAAGAGCGGTGGATGCCGGACGGACATGCACGCGCACACCAGAAATCAGATCCAGCCAGTAGTTTTCACGTTTTAGGTTCAAAGTAATCATGCGTAACTCGCTACATCGTTTTTGAGGACAACAGTCAGCATGCGCGCGGGACTTGTCGCCTTCGCCGCTTGCCAGTCAAAGGTGGCTTGCACACCGCCTGGGCCAGAGATCGCCAGTTTTGGTTTTGGCAAATAAACCTCATGTGCCGTGAAAGTCAGTGATTTATCAGCGTCGATGATATAAGCGAATGCCAATTCCATCGGCGTGTTGTCGGTGGCGGCATCAATCAGGGCAGTATCGGCAAAGCGCACTTCGATATTGCCAGTAAGCGCGGCAATGGTGGGATCCGCGCCGTCGATTTTACCGTCCGAACGGATGGTTTCGATCCGCTCCAGATTATTGGTATAGGTTAGCTGCGCACCTGTGACATTGCCAAGCTGTAGCCCATCTTTTTTGATGGATCCTTGGAATTGATTAAAGCGCGTGAGCGTGGCCGTTGTGGGTGTACCACCGCCAGTGGTCGTAGCGTCACTTTCGCCCTGGGCAATGCAGTTCAGCGTCGCGTTGGCTGCGCCCGAACGGGCAAAACTTAGCTGGGCGGAGTTGACCCGCACACCAGACTCCGTGAAGAAGATCGGCACTTCTGGCATACCGACTTCAAGCGCAAGGCTGGGCAGGCTTGCCGCACCTGACACAAAGGTATGGGTGTAAGGCCCCGTGCCTGTGGTCGTCGGCGCGCCGAGAAGCGCTTTCAGCCAATGGCCAAAATTGCGCAAATCGACGGGTACCACCACGTTGCCTTCCACACGGATAACATCGCGGATGGGCTGGGACGGGTCACGGCCTTGGCCGAGAAGATCGGATGCAATCAAACCCTGTTCAGATCCAAGATCGGATGAGACGAACGGGAATTTGATATAATTGCCTGATGGCGGTGTGCCATACACCGTTTCGAATTTACCCAATAGCTGGGCATTGGCGCCGTATGCACGAGCCATGTTTACCTCCTATGTTTAGTGTTGAAAGAATTAACCGAGCGGGTCTGCTGTGACGTAGATGAGTTCAATGGGAATGATTGCGCCTTTGATCTGCGGTGACCCTTCAACCGCCAGCACATTGCTGTCCGGCGCTTGCGGCGTAATACGGTCGCAAAGTCCGCCCAGCGTTCGGTCGCCCGCGATGGCAAGTGAAATCTTGCGATACAAGCCATCCAATGCCAGATCGCGCGCGGCTTGATCGCCTTTTTGAACGATAGCTTCGACCAGCGCGCGGTGCTGCCAGTAATAAGAAAGCGGCGACAACAGCGTTTCAGGTTCGCCTGGATCACCATCGCGCAAGATAATCAAACCGCCACTCGGTATCTTTTCCGGCAGGGCTTCATTCCGCAGAACAGTGACATCGGTGATGGTCTGCAAAAGCGTGAACAGCGACTGCAGAATGGCTTCTCTATCGGTCATTTCTCTTGCCTCTCATCTGGCCAGCTTGCCGTAACGAGTGACGGCAAACGGTCGATCCATTTCTTGGCAACGCTGTCGATATCGAAGCGTTTTTTTAAGGTGGTCTGCGGCACGAGGATAAACATGACGACGGTCGTTAAACCGCGTCCTGTTTTCTTCGCTCGGTCGCTGGCAACCCGCGATTTGCCTTTACTGGTGATGCGGAAATCATCCGCCACTAACAATCCCACGCGCCGCGCACCTTTCGGCGGTACATAGCGAAGCGGAATTCCAGCCTCGGCAAAATCGGCGGGTGTAAGCTTTCTATTTTCACGCCGCGTGACGTATTGCGTAGGGATTGCCAAAAACCGTCCGCGCTTACTGCGGATAGTCGTCCCGTAAGCAAAGGCACCGATAATTTCTGGTGCCTTGGTATAAACAAAACCAGCGGCATTCATACTCATGCCACCCTTTGGGTAAAGATCGCCGCGCCATGTTTTGGCAAGACGATCACCAAGACCAGCGCCTGTGACTTGACCGCGCAATTCGTTTTTCAAACCATCGGTGGCTAGGCGTACGCCACTACCCACTGCCTTTTCAGCCGCCTTGACCTCGGCTGTCATCATAGCTTTCAGGTTTCCCTGTATGGCAGCATTAAGACGCATAGGCATCTACGCTCAGCACAAGCCCATGCTGATCTTTCACGGATTCACCTTGAACGATATAGGTCTTGCCGCCCTTAATGATCTGATGAATTTTCTTGGCAGGATCCAAAACACTTAACCGAACCTCAAACAGATTTGTTTCCGTCTGCACTTTTGAATCCAGAAAATCGACAACCTTGTCAGGGAAACGATGCACAACGACTGTCTCCAGCGTTGTGCTATCGTCAAAGACCAGCTGTGCCGTCTGCCCGAAGGTAGCAAACAGCACATTGACCGCTTTTAAGGCTGCATTCTGAAAACTCATTCTGCGCCGCCATTTTCCTCAGTCTGCTCTTTTTGATAAATCTCCCATGCTTCATCACGCTGAGCAGCGGTGATATTGGCATCGAGTAGATCTTCAAGAGCATCAACATTCGGTTTACCGTTTTTGCCAAAGTCTTTGGCAGGATCCAGCGCCGAAATCGCATCAACAATATCCTCTAAAGTTGGATTGCTTTGCGTGCTGGGCTGTTTCGCGGCGGGCGGTATGGAGGCTTCTTCTTGATACGCTTCGGCAAAGCCGCGCGCAATCAAGCGTTCGGCCTCTTCATCCGAGAGATCAACAAGAGAAGGTGGCAAGTGCGCTTTACCATTTGCAACCAGCGTAATAAGTGCTTTGACTTTCATGGTCTCCTCCTTAACGAACCGTGGCGCAGAAAGATGCATTCGGGCGGTAAGGCACGATCAACGGCGCCGATTGTAACAACAACCAGCGCACGGCAGGATCTTCCTCCAGCCACGATTTCGAGAAATAGCGCTGCGCCCGATAGCCAGCTTTCTCATCCTGAATAGCACCATAGCAGCGCGTGCCTTCAAGCTGTCCGGTGCTGCCCACCAGCACGGTGTAATCAGGCAAGAGTTTCTGGACGACATCATTGTCGTCGACATAGCGGTCGTTATAAACCCAGAAATCCAGATCGCCGATTGTACCGACATAGCGTGCAAGCTCATTCCCCTGGCCAAAGGCAATCGGCCCCAGCGAGAGGTTTGTGCTATCAGCAATCCGGCGGATATCGAGCAGCTTTTCAACCTTGGGATCAGACTTGAACACCCGCCAGGCCAGCGTATCCATCACCACCGTGCGGCCAACGGCACCTGATTTTTCCTGAATAAGAGCGACCCAGTCCTCAAGATTATCAAGCGTACTGACACCTGTTTCACCCCAGCGGCTGCCACCCGTAAGAGCCACCGTTAAGGCAGCGTCACGTTGGAAATCCACAACCACGGTGGGGTAATTATCTCCGCTGACAGTGATTTTACCCGTGCGTAGGGCTTCGGAGGCCATGACTTCCTCACGCCGCGTCAGGTTTTCAAGCTGCTTGGTGAGCGTGCGGTTGATATTGGCCTCAAGCCTCTGCTGGGGCGTCAGAGTGCCACCAATTTTCTCACCGATTGACCGTTTGAAAGGCCGTGTTGGATCAAAACGGCGTTTGTCTTTGGCGTAAGCAGGCTTGAAGCTCTTGGTGGTGAAGCCTTCATCATCCACCACCTTGCCAGCCACCAGTGGCGAGACAAAAGGTGTCAGTTTGGGCTTTGATTTATCAATATCGAAGTGGATTTCTTCGGAATCCTCCGTTTGCTCTTGTCCGAAGAAGACATCAAGCAAAAACGAACTTGGACGATCCAAGCGTTCCACAACTTTACTCAAGACATGCGTGTTAAAAATATCGATAGACATGGATGCTCTCCTTTAGGCGGTTTGGTTTTTACGAAGGAAGATGCTCTTGGCGCGCAGAGCGATGCGGATACTGTCCAGCGTGTGGCCAGCACCCAAAGTCAGGGCGTCTTCATTAAACTCGCCACTGAAATAGACAATCGCCTGAGCATCGGCACTCGCGGCATTAGCCTTTTCGGCCAAGATAGCGTCTGGCGTTTGTGAGCCATCCGAACTGGCCGACGCGCTAAGCTTGAACTTGCCGTTGGCGGTGATGCGGCCAAGCACTGTGCCTTTGGCAAGATCAGCCCCAGCAGCGATGGTGACGAGTCTTTCAATGCGGGGATATTCCCCCGCCAGTAAATTGTCGGGCTTGTATTCGCCCTGACTGGTAAAGCCTTCTGTGCGTGTCATTTTTATCTCCTTAAAGGTATGGGGTTAAACGGCAGAAGCGATGCGGTTTGCCACCGCATCAATATCGTTTGCTGCATCATCGCTTGCGGGTGTGATGGTAGGGTTCGGGATACTGGCCATCACACGATCAAACGAACTGGTTGCCATTGCTTTTTCTGGTGTGGCGCAGGCCAGAATATGCTGAGCCTCCACCGCACTCATTTCTGTATGCAGCGCAATCTCAAGCGCGAGCTTTTGACGCTCTGCCGCTTCTGGCATGGCAAGAATGCTTTCCAATCGGTTACGCTCTGCCTTTGCGCCTTCCTGCCTGATCTGGCTGACAAGGCTTGGGTGTTCTTTGGTAAGTGTTTCAAGATCCATAGGTGTTTTCTCCTGTTTAGATGTGGGTGGGTTGGCAACAAAAAAGCCCTCCAGTGGAGGGCTTTGGGGTGAGGTCGAGAGTTCTTGTATCAGCTGCTCCAGACTGCCGACCCTGTCAGCTAGACCAGCTTCTACGGCGCGGGCGCCGATCATTACATCGCCGCCACCGTAATGAGTTTGCACGATTTCTGGTGCAACATCGCGGTTGCGAGCAATCGTGCTAATGAATACATCGGCCATGCTATCGATCCTTAGCTGCAGGCGCGCACGGCCTTCATCAGTTTGCGGGTCAAGGCGCTTATGTGGGCTTTGCGAGGATACAATCTCAACATCACTATTGGGTGCAGCGTTTTTACCGCGATATACGCCGACCACACCGATAGATCCCAGCGCCGATGTTTCGGAGACCACGATTTCATCTGCAGCGGAGGCAATCCAATACGCACCTGATGCCGCATCGCCAGAGGCATAGGCCACTACTGGTTTTTTGCCCCGCGCGGCATAGACCATATTGGAAAGCTCCGACACGCCATTCACTTCCCCACCTGGAGAGTCGATATCGAGAATGATACCTTTGATCTGCGGGTTTTCCAACGCAACGGTAAAATCACGGGCGATCAGTTCATAGCTTGATGCACCGCTGATAGCCGTGAATAAATTCGCGTAGCGAAACAGCGGCCCTGTGACGGGGATAATCGCCACACCGTCGCGTTCCATCACGCTGTAGGTGTTCTGAAGATTGCGCCCCAATTTGGCGGCCACCGCCTGCGGGCTTTCATTCTCACGCGCAGCGATTTCAAGAATGGTCTGCAAGGCGCTTTCCGTGATCGCCCACGGTTCACCCGATAACCGGTTCCAGATTTTCATGGTTGTGGTTCCTCTGTATTGTCTTCGGTTGTTGTCATGATGCTGTTGGTGTCGTTAATCGTCAGACCAAGTTCTGTGATCTTGGCTTTCTCGCGAGCGAGTTGTTCCAGCACTTCTTCCCAATCCAGCCCTTGGCTGGCACATTCATCTTCAAGCGTGGAAAGCCCGATTTGCATGCGAAGCTGCGCAGCCTTGGCTTCTTTGACGGGATCCACCCAGCCACGGCCAGGGCCGATCCATTTGCACCGTGTCCAGGCAGCGCGGCGTTCATAAAAATCCGGTGCGTCAATCACACCGCGATTAATCGCTTCCTCAAGCCACAGCTCATAAACGGGCTTCGCCCAATAGGTCGCCATCCATTGGCGGCGTGCATTGAAGTATCGCCATGCTTCCAGTAGTGCCGCTCGCGCACTGGAATAATTCGTCTTGCTGAAATCCTTCATCAGCAATTCGAACGGGATATTCAGCCCCGCGCCGATATGGCGCAGGACGTTCTCGACAAACTGCCCGTAACCGCTGTTCGGGCGGCTCGGCGTAAAGGGTGAAACCTTATCACCTGGGAACACAGGAATGATCGATCCACCCTGCAGCTTAATATCCCATTCATTGCGAGCGGCCAGATAATCCTCAACCGAGCCGCCAAACATCTCACCAATCGCTTCACCATCCAGTGGCGTTTCGATAAAAGCAGCAATCATGGCATTAACCACCGCCGCTTGAAGTTCCGACCGCTCGTAATGATCGAGCATTTTGAACATTGGCATGATGGAGGTTAGCAGTGGCTTGCCGCGATGCTGGCCAGTGCGTTCTTTATCATGCACATGCAAAACACGTAGCCGCCCGAATTGTGTGCGTACGGGCACACGCAGCCATTCTTCGCGGTCTTGCCCATAACCGATATAGGCATCGCCTGGATGCGTCTTGCGGATATGATAAGCGACCGCTGCGCCATACGCATCTATCTCAATCCCAGAACGGAGTGTTTTACTATCTTGCACGCCAGCGGGGTTTGAAAGCCGGTCGGCTTCAATCAGCTGAATGGTCGTGGCATACGAAGCCCCGCGCTGATCCAGCCACAAGGGTAATGCCAAAGCCTCGCCGTTAATCAAACTTGCACGAAACACCAGCGCTGTCATGCCGTGGAATGTCAGCGCATTAGCGGCATCGCACGCTGTGCTTTCCGACCAGGCACGCCATTCACTTTCTACCCCGCGCGCCCAATCATCCGCCCATTCCTTGGTTTTACCTAGAGCGCGATAATCAGGGATGGAGGCAAGGCGCAATCCCGTGCCGATGACATTATCGACCAGAGTTTGTATGGCACCAGCCGCCACACCGTGATTACGGGTTAAATCCCGTGAACGTGATACCAGCGTTGGGAGTTCGGAGAGTAAATCACTATCTGCCGACCCTAAAAGCGGCATCCAACTGGCCAGCTCCCGCGCACGCAAAGATGCCGCCCGATGCGCCGTGTCACTCGCCTTAAAGCGCAGACCAGACTTCATCGGTTGGCCGGATGAATCCAAAAGTTGAACCATTCTTGCGTCCTTAAAAACTTGTGCGGATAATCCCGCGCCGCGCGCTACCCTTTGCGCGGGAGATCTGTAATTCCAACTCATTGATATATCGCTCCAGTGCTTCAACATTGGAGGCGGTATAGGTTGTGCTGCCATAGCCTTGCAGACTGACCGATACTTCCTGCGTACCCGTGAGCAGGCGATGCCGCGCTTCTTTGGCTTGCACCAGTCTTGTTTCAAGTTCGAGCAGTGTCTCGGTCATTCCTATTCCTCATAGATACGGATCGTCCGCCCGCACTGTTTTGCGCGGGGCAACATGCATCCGTTTTTTTGTTTCTGGTTTTGCTGGCGTTGCTTTGGCCTCAAGGGTTACGGGCAACTCCACCCCGCGCGTCGGGATTTCTGCTGCCACACCGAGAGACACCTCCAGCGACCGCCATTTGAAATCACTCATTCGATCCAAACCGTAAATGCTGGCAGCAGCGCGGGCATAGACACGGCAATCCAGTGCTTCGTTGTTGCGGCTTGGGTCTTTCTCCCATGTCGCATACGGAAAGCCGCGATGCACACGGATCACGCGCCGCTCTGCTGTCAACTGCTTGAAATACTCCTCGCCATATTGCGGGAAGTGACAGCTGCCAGGCGGGAAGGTTACGCCCGCATCCAGATCCTTATCGGTCGGCCATTCCAGTTTCAGCCAGCGATACAGCTCCATCTTGGCCACGGGGCCAGAGACGTTCCAGACCCTGAGGCCGCGGCGTTTGCCGCCCGTATCGGCCTTACCGACGCTTAAAATCAGTGCCGTATCGCGGTCTTGCCCCTTAACAGCCACCACCGTGCGCGGCTGGCTGGCGCGGGCGCCATTCCCGCCCCAGACGGCCTGTGGATGGTTGCGGACAAAGCCGTAAACATCCTGTGTGGCATAACCGCTATCCACCGCCATAACGCGAATGGGCATGGTTTGCCCAGCGATATGCAGCCAGTCGCGCTGAAGGACTTCCGTATCCAGCCGTCGCCAAACATCGGGCCGCGCCGTATCACCGTCGAGCACGATATAATCAACCGACCAGCTTTCCTTATTACGCCCCCAGGCAACCACTTCGCATTCAAGGCGATCTTTCTGCACGTCCACACCAGCGGTGAGGAACAGACCACCCAGTGGCACAACACCTTGGGCATAAACATCCCGCCGTTCATAGATACGTTGCCATTCAGGCGCCTCCGAGGATTCTTCGTAAGGTTCCCCCAGCACCGTATTCACAAACCCTTTCATCAGGTCGGGATTGCGCTTGGCATCCTCAAACATCGCCGCCGCATCCCCCCACGAAAACCAGCCGATGGGGCTGTAAAGCGACGACAGGTGATAACCAATCGTGCCGTCTTGGCTTTCATCCGTTGCCCGCCATTCTCCCTTGGCCAGCATGGTGGTTTTGTGGTGTTCATCAATCACATGGCCGCAGCTCTCGCAGGCATAGGCCGCTTTTTGTGGTGCGTTTTCCGGCCAGCGCAGTTGAGTGAAGCGCAAAGGTTGGAAATGTCCACATTCAGGGCATGGCACATGAAAAAACCGCTGATCACTTTTCTCAAACTCACGCTGAATGCGCGATAAGCCTTTGACGGTCGGCGTGCTGACCATGAACACTTTCCTGCGGCGTTTGAACGTGGCTGAGCGTCGCTCTGCCAGTAAAATCGGGTCGCCTTCGCCATCGACATCTCCTGGATAGGCATCAATCTCGTCCATAAACAAATAGCGTGCAGGCATGGAGCGCAGCCCCACGGCAGAGTTTGCCCCCGTCATGATCAGCAGCCCACCCAGAAAATCCTTACTCAAGATCGTGTTGCCGCTGTCCCGCGCGCGCGAGGGCTTCACCCGCTCGCGCAGTTCCGGCACATCCTGCAGCAGCGGATCAACCCGCTGTTTGGAATGACGCTTGGCCAGTTCCACCGTGGGCGCCACCGCCATCATCGGCCCTGGGGCGATGTGAATCACATACCCAATCCAGTTATTGCCGCATTCTGTGCCGCCGACTTGAGATCCTTTCATGAACACAATCCGCTGCTCAGCCGCGACCGGCGAGAGCTTGTCCATAATCTCCTTTAAGTACGGCGTGCGGGCGGTGCGCCAGCGGCCAGGTTCGGCGGCGGATTTTGGCGAGAGCAATCGATATTGATCCGCCCATTCCGAAACCAGCAGAAACGGGTCAGGCGTAATCGCCGTGCGCCACCAGATGTCAATTTCAAAACTGTCATACGCGCCATCATGCTGTGTCGAGTTTGGCATCCCCAAGTTCATTCAGATGCTCCCGCACATAGCGCTCCAAAATCATGTGCAAGCCATGCTCATCCACCTGTAGCTCTGCGGCCATTTGTGACGACACACGGGCTGGCCAGTTCACCCATGCATCCCTGAATTCTCGTCCCAACCGGAAAATATGTGCCTTGACCTGATCTTTATTGACCAGCTGGCCTTTCTTTTCCTGTAGCCGCAGTCTCGCCAAATGCGCTTTGGCAATCTCATGTGCCGTGCGTGCTTGGGTAAAGCTGTTCATGCCTTTCGGGGCGCGGCCATTTTCAGCCAATGTCTGGCGCACGGATTCCATCGCTGCATTCGGATCAACATCCTTCATGGCCGATGGATCATGCCGCTTAGTGTGATCTGTATTTGCCTCCCACGCCGCATCGGCCTTGGCGACATCAATCGATCCGTCTTTTTCTGGCACAATGCGCCCCGTGCGGATCGCCTTGCGCACGGCATTATCCGCCACTCCGCGATGGCGGGCATAAGCACGAATGGAGAGTCCCATAGTTCCTCAATACTCAAGCACGTTCGGCTTCAAGTTCAGAAAAACTCTGTCCCGTGGCCGCCAAGGTTGCAGCTTTGCCTGTAAATTCCTGCCAGCGTTTGACAATCACATCGGCGTATTTGGGTTCAAGTTCAATCAACCGCGCGCGCCTGCCGGTTTTCTCGCAAGCAATCATGGTGGTGCCAGATCCGCCGAACGTATCCAACACAATATCCTTGGTCTTACTGGAGTTATGCAGGGCGCGTTCCACCAGCTCGACCGGTTTCATGGTTGGATGCAGATCATTCTTGGCAGGCTTATTCACAAACCAGACATCGCTTTGATCCCGCGCACCGCACCAGAAATGCTCATTACCGTTCTTCCAGCCATAAAGGATTGGCTCATACTGCCGCTGATAATCCGACCGCCCCAACGTGAAGGTGTTTTTCGCCCAGATGATAAAGGTTGACCATTTGCCGCCTGCATCGGTGAAGGCGTTATACAGCGTGTGCAATTCAGATGACGACATGCAGATATAGAGCGCACCTTTGTTCACCATCATCAGGTTGGTGCAAACGTCATACAAAAACGCGCCAAAATCATCACCCAGATTGTCGTTCTGGATCGGACGGGCCTTGCCGCGCATCTTGTCTTTCATCGAATTGGCGTAATTAACGTTATAAGGCGGATCGGTAAACACCATATCGGCCAGTTCTTCGCCCAGCAGGGTTTGATAACTATCGATCAAAGCAGAATCCCCGCACAGGATTTTATGCTCCCCGCAAATCCAAAGGTCACCCAGAACGCTCACAGGCTTTTCGGGAACCTCTGGCGCAGCGTTTTCATCGGTGAGGCCTTCGCCATCATCATCACCGAGCAATTCGTCCAGTTCATCTTCGCCAAAGCCAAGTAACGAGAGATTAAAATCCTCACCTTCCAGCGCCTGTAATTCCTGTCGTAGCAGATTTTCATCCCAGCCTGCATTCTCGGCGATTTTATTATCGGCGATCATCAGGGCGCGGCGCTGTGTTTCAGAGAGATGCTTCAGGCGAATGGCGGGAACCTGCTTGATGCCAAGCATCCGCGCCGCCATCAGCCTCCCATGCCCCGCAATAATCCCACCATTGTCATCAATCAGGATCGGATTCACAAATCCAAACTCGGTCATGGATCCCGCGATCTGCGCCACCTGATCATCCGAATGCGTGCGGGCGTTATACTGGTACGGCGTCACATGATCGACCGAGATATATTCGACCTTTAGATTTGTATCTTCATTCATTCACATTTCTCCATTGAATTCTGCCTCGACACGAGCCATGAGAGTGCGCCACGCATAAGCGGCAGCCAGCGGCACCACGCCGTTCCCACAGGCACGAATTCTGTCCACCCGATGGGCCAGCCCATCAGCCATTCGACAAATTGCGGGTTCAAGACTTTGTGGGATGCCGCCCCAGTCTCCGTCTGGCCCTGGCGGGAAGAGTGCAAAGTCGCTTCCACATTCAAAGGCTTGGTATTGCGCTCGAACTGGCTCGGCCCCGCATTGTTCTTGGCATCCTGTGTCGTCACAGTTGGCCACATCAATGCCGCCATCGCCAGCGGCGGTGTTGAAACTTGTCCCGCCTGCCTTCGCGCAATCCAGCGTTCCGGATTCTCGGACGATGTTTTCTGCGCACGCGGCGTTGGCCAGATAATTTGTTCCCGCAGATTGCTGGGACGTGTCCGTCCCGCGCGCTGACCTGTTGGCCCCAGCATTTTCTCCATCGCTTCCGCCGAGCGTGGTGGGAGATGATCCATTGTATTCGGCGTTGCCCACTGGCAGCTGCTCTCGGCCAGACCGAACTGGCTGGAGTTCGGGCCGCGCTTCTTGAAATCCTGCGCTGTTGGTGTCGGCCAACAGGCAGCAGAAACCTCCAGCCTTTTCTTTGGATTGCCCGCTGCAATCTCGCTCTGGGCAGGGCCGTTGGCCGAGGAGACACGCGCCGTCGGCCACAAATTCGCCTGCGTCGTCAGCGAACCGAAACAGCGATCCGTCCGATCCCCCATGCGCTGCAGGAATGTTTCCTGCTTCTCGTTCGTCTCTTGCGCTCTCGGCGTAAGCCAAGATGAACAATCGCTCTCGCTTGTGAGGGGCACCGACTTCCTGCGCTGTGAACAGGCCTGCCTTAACGCGGTAACCCACTGATCGAAGGTCATCGTGGACTTGTTCGAAGCCCAATCGTAAATGTCCGCCGACATTTTCAAAGAAGCAGAACGCGGGGCGGATTTCTCGCACCACACGAAAGACATCTGGCCAGAGGTGTCTGGGATCTTCCGCGCCGCGTTGTTTGCCCGCAACACTAAAGGGCTGGCACGGGTAGCCTGCTGTGATGCAATCCACCGTGCCACGCCATGGCTTGCCGTCGAAGGTTCTAAGATTTGTCCAAACAGGCGCTGGATCCAGGGCGTTTTCTGCCATCCGCGCCGCCAGAATTGCGCAGGCATAGGCTTCGATCTCAACAAAACAGACTGTGCGAGCAGCTGGCTCCGCCAGTCTAACGCCGAGGTCGAGTCCGCCGACACCAGCGCACAGGGACAGTACGGTAAAGGGACGTGAATCCACACAAAGGGTTCCTTGGCATTTTCAAAGTTCTGTTTTTGGGTGCGCGCCTTTGGGGCGGCTGAGTGCGCATGGGTGCGCAGGATGGCGGGTGCGCGGCCAAAAGCCCCTGTATAGCCGCCGTTTCGGCCACAAATGGGCGTTCACTGCGCACCCAGAAAAAATGGCTATCGCTAAAAAAGTGCTGCGCCTTTGCCCGCCGCATTGGGTTCAATCGCCGGAAGTACCTTTTTTGAGATGAGGGGATCAAAACAAAAGGCCACGCGGGTGGCGTGGCCTTGAAAGGAAGGTGCTTTGAAATCACTTGGGACGTATCGCGATGCTAGTGATCAGAGTGCCAAAAAATGTTCACTCTGTCCGCATCTTTTTTGTTCGGACGTTTTATTTTTGATTGCCGAAGTTATTACTGCCCGCGAGATCAAAAGCATAGGCAAAAGCGGCTGGGTCATAATACTCACGGAAGAGTTTAATCTTGCCGTTTTCAACATGGAATAAACCGCCATAGGTTTGCTTGTATACTCGGCCCGTGGGTATAACATCAACCTCGCCCTTGTACTCCACATACACAAGCTCTGGGTCTTGCATGCTGTGCATGATTAAGGCCTTGGTGAAGTTGGCCTTGCCGCTAATTTCTGGCCACGCGCCGTAATGCTTGATCAGATTGGCTTTGCCCTCAACCCGTTTTGGAAACCCTTCAGGGGAGTAAGGCATATCCTGTACCGCATCATCCGCCCAGACATTCGCAAATTTTTGCATGTCCTTTTCTTCCAGGCTGGTCAAAAAATCACGCACAACTTGTTTGGTTTGCTGACGTTTGATGTAAGACACGGGATCGGCTTTTGCGGCCTCGGCGGCTAACCCAAGAACATCGCGACTGCCGGTTTCTGCTCCAGCCAAAAACACCATCTCAGTAATCAGCCAATTGCCATCGTCATTAATGAGCCGATACTGATAGCTGCCGCTAATCTGCCAGTGCTTACCAGCGATGTAATGGTCAGCCACAACATCGGCAGTTGCAGAGGCGTTTCTACCTTTTACCTCAGCCTTGATATTCGAAAGATTATGGCGTGTGGCATCAAAACCAGGGAGCAATCCTGCCCATGCCGTCATCAGAGCTTGTGGGCTTTTAAGTTCTGCTTCTCCACCAAAGGCCGAGGTGTAATCCACCTTAACCTCTGGTGCGAAGAGTTTTTCCAAGGCTTCGAATTCATGTCCGTCAGCGAGTGTTGCGACTGACTGAATAACAGTCTCAATTTTAGCAACATCGCTTGAGGCAGAAGCATTGACAGGGGATAAGATCATCAACATAGCAAGTCCTCCATAAATCAAGGTTTTCATTTTCTCCTCCCTTACTGTTTTTGATTGAAGTGGGAGACGGCAAGGCTTGCAGCCTCGGTAACAATCTCTGGCTTGTCGTAGAAATCAAACTGCGTGACGTTATCGAGCATCACCAGCTTGGCATGTACGCCTGCCTTTTCTGCGAACTCTTTAGCGCCTTGCGGAATGGCTGCGGCCTCGGAATGCACCAGCAGCACTGGCTTTTTGAGTTGCGCGGCATATTGAATGCCATCAAACTCAAGCCACTGCGGCCATGAGGCGGTGTTGAATTTGTTGTCAAACTGTTTAATCGCACCACGCTTGGGGTCTGTGTAATAGCCAGCAAAATTCATGATTGCTGTTTTATCTGTTTCCGAGGCGGCAAGTACGATTTGCGGTGATTTTGATGCTTCAACCAATTTATTGATGCCTTCTACGCCGCCATAAACGGTTTCGACAATTTCACGATCATGAAGCCATGGCGCAACCAATGTGATGGATTGGATATTAGCCGACTGCACAGCGGCACCGGCCATATAACCCGCACTCGCGCACATACCAAGGCCACTGATTTGTGTGCTGTCCACCTCATCACGTGTGGTCAAAAATTCTGCAGCAGCCACTATGTCCTGTGTTTTTTCGGTGGGGCTTTCCATGAAGTTTTGAGCGTCATTTACGCGTTTACTTTCACCCCAGCCACGGAAATCAAAGGTCAATGCGGCAAAGCCTTTATCAGCCATCTGGGCGGCATAGATAGCAGGCATTTGTTCCTTCACCGTCATCCATGCACCCGTGACAATCACGGCAGGCAATTTCGTGCCTTCCTTATAATCATCGGGCAGATAGATATTGCCGATAACTCTCTCACCCTGTGAGGTGAATTCAACTTTTTTGATTTGTGCGGCTTCGGCATTACCGGCCATCAGGGTGATTGCCGCAACGGTGGCAAGAAGTGTGTTCTTCATTTTAGGTCTCCATTTCAAAGCTGTTAAAGGGTTGTTTGTTCGTTTTTCGAACTTACAACTCCAATTTAACGCCTTACGCTGGAAACCTCTTGAAGACCCTTGCTCAAGTTTTGAAGATTCTTGCTATTGGCTTTTACGCCAGTCTTTTGGCGTTTTGCCTGCCAATTGCTTGAATACCCGTGAAAAATGCGCCTGGTCTGAAAAGCCGCACGAGAGAGCAATATCAATCATCGGACGCGCGGTATCGGCCAGCATTTTTTTTGCCTGTTCGATGCGGTAATCCATCACAAACTGATAGGGCGTTTCACCAATCGTCTGCTTAAAGAGCCTCGCAAAATGAAACGGGCTAAGGCCAGCTTCTGTTGCCATATGTTCAAGTGTAATTTCTTGCCCAAAATACTGCGCCACATAGTCTAAAACGCGTTTGTAATGCTTTGCTGAAAAACTTTTGCTGAATTCATATTCCTCACCATCAGCCCCATATTTTTGTATGAGCTTGGTCAGGAAGATGCGGGCAAAGGATTCATACATCACGGCAGAACCCATTTGGCTTTTGAGTGCTTCAAGCGCCATCACGCCTGCCTGCACGATATCCTCATCCATAAACTGTGGAATATCCTGAAGCTGCGCCGCGCCCAAAACCACACCCAATTCTTTTTGCGCGAAACTCTCAAACTTTTTAGGATCCAAAGTTATAACGATGACCTTTGATTTGGCATGCCATTTCCATCCAGACTTAATGCCAGCAGGGGTGACGACAATCTCATTCTTGTGATAGATAAAATCGCGATGCTCATCCCCGCGCCAATTCTCGACACGGTGCGGTTCATCGCGCAAGTTCAATAAAATATGATGCTGGTCAAATACTTGGTGCGGCATTTCAGCAGGCTCGGCCTCAAAATACTCCAGCGTCATAAGTTCCGCCGCGTGCGAGCGCGTGACATCAAAAGACCGCAGCAAAGCATCTGAAGGGTATATATCTTGATATTTCATTTTTTAGACATCTCCTTCAATCATACGAAAAGCATTTTTCATCGCGTCAATCTCGCGGGGTGGTAGCTTTAGTTTTTTTGCCAATACCATCCAACCACCCACCGCATGAAAAACTTCGGCAATAATCTCTTGGGCTCTTTCAGGGCTGATGCGAAAGATAGGCGCAACACTGCGCGCTAGATCAAGGCTTTGGCTGTTATCGTCTTTCGAGATATTCAGCGCCAATCCACCACCTGTAGCGACGGGATTAATATCATAGGCTGGTGACAGCACCCAACCGCCATCACGCAACAAGAAGCCATGATTGCGCAAATGATCATCGGTGTTTGAAACGCAAATGTAAAATACAATACGCCGCCAAATCTGCTCCAGATCTTTATTCGCTTGCGCACCGTGCCGCATCAAGAATTCAGCCAGATCAAGATAACTGACACCCGTGTCGGCACCATCGCCATCCTGCTTACCCAATAGCGTCATGGCCGAGGCGAAATGCACACGCTCGCCATTCTCGGTACGATCAAAACGTTTGCTGAGGAAGGTATCATATTCCCCTGTGAAGTTGCGGATATCTGACTGCGTTGTCTCCACGCCTGCCACTTGCGCCAGCTGATAAACAAGGTACTCCCATTTCCCGATATTGATTTCATCGCGCCGGCTGGGGAATTTGGCAATCCACGGATGACCATGCTCATCTAAAACACTCGCCTTCGGGCGTGCGCCGCCAAGTGATCCCCCTGGGGCTATCAGCATTTTAAGCCAGCTTAAATAGTCCTTATCGCTTTCAGCATCATCACGTTCCAACTGCAAGCTGGCATATTCCAGATCACGCAGCTTCGTCCAAGGGGGCGCCGCCATATCGGCTTGATTATCAAGAAACGGCTCATCATCCGATAAGCGAAAACGCAATGCGCCCATCCGGTGACCATCGTAAACACCTAGCATATAATCGGATTCCATCAGCGTACGGATATCTCGGCCTTCCGTTTTTGCTTGCTGGGCTTCGCGCCGCTGCATCAACACACGCCCCCAGCGGTCTGGGGACGAGTCAAGAAATAAACCAAAATTATCATGACCATCGCGTGCATATTGCGGACCAGAAAAAAGGCCAAGATTGGGATCAAGCATTAGAGCATGCGGAGATTTCAGCCAGGCAGAATCATATTCGAAAGAAAAGATTTCCCTCCCACGCGAAGTGGTAGCATGCAATATGCCCATAACCACAGGCTCCGCCATACCTTCCCAATGGGCGCAGACTTGAATTAATTTTTGCAGCTTATTTATTTTTTGACGTTTGGTGCTCATGATTTTTTCCGTTTCGCAACACGTTCTTTTGTTTGCGTTATCTCAGCATCCTGAAGTTTGCGGCCAAGCGGATCATCTTGCCCTAACAGCAACAGATCTTTTTCCAGCCCAAGACAAAACAGCACGCTGGCATAAGCGCCCAACGTGACGGCGCTATCGCCATTTTCGACCTTGGTCAGAGTGACACGATTCATACCCGCCCGTTCGGCCAGCATCACGCTGGTGATCTTGCGGCGTAGTCGCGCCAGCTTGATATTTTCTCCCACTGTCTTCAGGATATCCTGAAGCGTGGGGGGTAAAGGGGCTGTTTTTCTGGGCATCTTCATATCTCCAATGCTTACTATTATATACAAAGAGCAGTTAAAATGTATATAATAATAAGCATTGACGCAA
>Ga0315902_10002528_pt1 | contig 28383 bp, 26 predicted proteins | sample LakEriMetagenome_9_FD_203523 | JGI IMG/M metagenome (GOLD analysis project Ga0315902, IMG submission 203523) | Freshwater fungal communities from buoy surface, Lake Erie, Ohio, United States - Buoy 12 MA117 | ecosystem: Environmental > Aquatic > Freshwater > Lake > Lake biofilm | place: USA...
GTCAGAAACGCAAAGAAGAACGCCATACGGCACCCGCATGCGGTAGCCATTGGCGGCGATCGTTGCGCTTTCCATGTCGATGGCGATGGCGCGCGACTTGTTGAACCGCTTGGAACTGTCGGTGAAGCGAAGCTCCCAGTTGCGATCGTCCGTTGTCACCACAGTTCCCGTCCGCAACCGGCTCTTCAGCTGGTCGCCAGTCTCGCCAGTCACCTTCTCCGCCGCATCCTGCAGCGCCACCTGCACCTCGGCGATCGGCGGCACCGGAATGTCGCGCGGCAACACCGAGTCCAGCACATGGTCATCGCGCAGATACGCATGCGCCAGCACATAGTCCCCAATCCGCTGCGAATGCCGCAGCCCGCCGCAATGCCCGACCATGATCCAGCACTCAGGCCTAAGAACCGCAAGGTGATCCGTGATCGTCTTCGCATTGGAAGGACCAACACCGATATTCACCAGCGTGATCCCCGAGCGGTCATCAGCCATCAGGTGATAGGCCGGCATCTGATGACGCCGCCACGGCCCGTCATTGACCTTCGCCGCCGCATCCTTGGTCTGCGCGTCGACGACAATCCCGCCCGGCGCCGACAGCTTCTTGTACGGCCCCGGCTGCTTCAGCCGCTCGATCGACCACTCCACGAAGTGATCAACGTAACGATGATAGTTCGTGAAAAGGATGTAGCGCTGCACATGCTCGAACGGCGTACCGGTATAGTGCTTCAATCGCTGCAAGGAGAAATCGATCCGTCCGGCGTCGAACAGCGCCAGCGGCCGCATCCCGTCCGTGTTGAAGAAGCCGCCATCCTGGATCTCGGCGTCGATCACCTCATCGCCGATCAGGTCTAGCCGCGGCGTCGGGAACCAGCGCGCGAACTCCGCCGGCGGCAGCGCCTCGGCGTCGATGTTCGACGCATGCTCGAGCACATAAGGATACGGAATCTCCGACTTCGAGACGACGACATCGAGCGTCACATCGAAGTCGGCCGTGATCTGCTCAAGCTGCTCAAGAAAGTATGTCCTGAAGAAAGCCGGCTGAGTGATCGTGCTGACATACAGCCCCGCCTCCGACAGCTTGGCGAAGGCCCGCGACAGCGCCGGGATCGGCCCGTCCGGATGATAGGTCAGCCGCAACTCGGGATAGCAGAAATCTCCGCGCGTCCGCGCCTGGGGATCGGGCGTCTCGCCCCGGAGCACGAACGCCTCAAGCGCCGCGCGCAGCCTTGCCACGGCGGCTGCATGCAGCTCCGTCGCCTTGTCGATTGCCTCTGTCGGTGAAAGTCCCTTGCCCGTCATCCGGGATGCCTAAAGCCGGGCCCGCCGTCAGTCAACGGACTGCCAACCCCAGCGACGCGCCTACCCCCGGGCCAGCACAACCACGGCGTCCGTTTCGGCATAGATCCGCAGCACATGCCGCGGCGGGTTCACGATCACGCCCGCCTTGCGGCGATCCCCGCCCCTGTCCAGCGCGACCCGGTGGCCGAACGCGACCTCACCCCGGCGCCGCGCCGCCTCGATGATGGTGTAGAAGTTCACCGGCCGGTCGATCGCCACATAATGCGTCACAGGCCGCACATAGACTTCCGATCCCTCTTCGTCGAGCAGGTCGGCGAAGATGGCGGCGATGTACCGGTTCTCCGACGCCTGTGCGAGCATCAGCGACACCAGCTGGTTGCTGACGACAAAATCGTCGGCGTGGGTCACCTCCGCGAGGGCCCGGTTGCGCGCATCCAGCATCTCGCTTACCACGCTGATTGGCCGCCCTGCCGCTTCGGAAAGCCGCCTGAGCTGCAGCAACGTCACCAGCGTCCGCGTGTCCGCCGACTGCGGGGACATGTTGTCGGTGTAGCCAAGCACGATGATGTTGTCGAAAGACGTCACATCGAGCGGCTTCAGCGTCGCCTCGCGCGTCGTGTCCTTGACGATGTGGCTGACGTCGAGATCCGCGAACGCGCCCTCGAGCCGCGCAACCTCCTCCGCGAACTGCGGCGCATCCGCCACGATGACAAGCGAAGACCCCGGCAGCATGTAGCGCGCCAGCTCGTGCGCAATCGTCGGCCCGCGCCTGCTCCACCCCAGCATGAGCACGCGCCTGGGCGACGTCAGCGCCGGCTGCTGGTTGCAGATCGCGGCAGCATCCACCTCGTCGCGCGCACCCTTCCGGATGCGGATGCCGTGGCGGCTCTTTGCCACCACCACGGCCTTGTCGGCGGCGCCGATCACCCGCTCCATCGGCGGATTGAGCTGCACGGCGTCATCATCCGCCAGCCCCAGCAGCGCGCCTTCCTCGAACACGCCCAGCGCCTCGCCGAAGGAGAGCCCCTCCAGTCCCTCCACCTTGTGTGTGTAGATTTCTTCGCCCTCGAAACTCAGCAACTCGGCAAAAACGCCAGAGAGGCCTGGCTGCCGCGTCGACTGCACGAGTATGCGAGAGATGAGGTCGTCCGCCAGCACCACCTGCACGTCGGCCCCGCCGACCGTGCGCGCCAGCTCGATGTTCTGCGCCTCGCGGATTTCGGCCACTAGCTGCAATGGCTGCGCGCCGCGTTCGGGCCCATTGGTCACGGCGAGGATGGTCTTGATCACCTGCGCATCGGGATCTTCGCCCTCCGGGGCCAGGACGATGATCGACTTCGCCGCCCCGGGATTGATGATCGACAGGTCATTGAGATCGCACGGGTCCCCGCTCCGGCAGATCACCTCCACGCCCTTCAGTTTCGGCGCTTTCTTGGCGATCTCGTCTTCCATCTCGACCTTGTCGCGGTCGGCCAGGATCGCGATCCGCGCCGTCTTCCCGTCCGTGTTTGCAAGCGAAAGCTCCGACAGGATGTCGACCATTGACGGCGACCAGTTGAGGATCACCGTGTGGCCGGTCTCCAGCACGCGCGAGCGGCCCTTGCGCAGCTCGGCGATCTTCGCCTCGAGCCCGCTGGAGAGTACGCCGATCAAGGCGGAGAACACGAAGATGCCCGCAATGGTCACAACAAGCATCACAATGCGGTACGGCCAGCCATTGTCGCCGCCGACGGTGCCGCTATCGAGCGTCCGCATCAGCGATTCCCAGCCCGTCTCGATGAAGTCGTGCGGCCGATGCTCGCCCTCGGGCGCAATGCCCACGATCACGATGAACAGGCTCGCCGCCACGATAATCGCCAGCGACACCGCCGCCAGCCACCCGGTCAGCGCCACCGTCCCCGCCGACATGCTCTTGTCGAACAGATACTTCGCGCGCTCAGTCAAGCTCGGCTGGTGATGCCGTCCTTCGTCCATCCCGAATCCTCACGCTACGCCGCGACTGTCCACAGCGCGGCAGCGAGCACAAGCGCACCCGTGCCGCAAGCGATTGCAATGCTGGAAGAGTAGGCCGCGATTACGCCCGGCCACGCGCGCCAGCCTGAATCAGGGCTTCGGCCCGAACGAGCCCACAAGCCGGTCGAACAGCTTCATCGCCACTTCCGGCTTGCGCGCGATCAGCAGGCCGATGCTTGAGATCAGCGCGATGGAGGCGATCGGCTTTTCCATCACGATGCGCTTCACGACATCGACGGGCAGCTCCATCAGACCGAGCACCATCCCCACGGGATCGGCGTCCGACATCTGCTCTTCGGGCTCGGGGTCCGGTTTCTTTTTCTTTGCCGTGCCAATCCACAGCGAGATGGCCGCGATGGCCAGCACGCCGACACCCGTGACGGCCAGCGCCCCCGGCCACGGCATCCATAGCGAAAGCTGCCAGGCCGCAGCGACAGCGAGCACGGCCACGCCGACGATGGCCAGCGCGAATCCGGCGACCGCGGCAATCGCCAGATCCATTGCACGGCCGAAGAATGCGTTGAACACGTCTGCGCCCCCGGGCCTTCCCTAGCTGCGGCGCGACATCGCCGCGAGCACATAGCCCGCAGCGAGGGCAATGCCGATCGCCGCCAGCGGATGCTCGCGCACCTTGTCGGCCACGGCTTCACGGTATTCGAGGGCCTTCTCGCCGGCGTCCTCGGCCAGCGCGCGGCTCTTCTCGCCGGCGACCTTGGCCTGCGAGGCGGCGAACGCGCCCGTGTCCTTGATCAGCGTGGCGAGATCCTCGCGCAGCGCCTTCATGTCGCTTTTCAGCGTATCGAAATCGGTCTTGCCGGGCGTTCCGTTACCGGTGCTGGTTGGTGTGGACATGGGGCCGTTCCTGCTCAGGATTCTGGCGCTCTGATTAGCGCCCCGCGCTTCATATAGGGTTCAAGCCGCCCGTGAGTATGGCGACGCCCGTTAATCCCTCAAGACCATGCATGTTCCAAGCCGCCCAGCAAGTTCGCGCCCCGGGCGAGGCGGGATGGTTAAGGGGCTGGCGAGCCGCCCTCGTCCTTCGAGGCGGCCTTCGGCCTCCTCAGGATAAGGGCTTCACGGCGAACGATGATGAGCCCTGATCCTGAGGAGCGCCTGAAAGGCGGGTCTCGAAGGACGAGGGCGGGCTCACCGGCCGCGCCAGAAAGCGCCCCCCTACTCCGCCGCCACCTGCTTCTTCATCTTGTCGAACTGCGTCCACACGCCGTCCGCGCCGTGCCAGTCGCCGCCCGTTGCGCCCTTGGAATACTCGGTCGCGCGCTGTTCGAAGAAGTTGGCGTGCTCCACCCCGTTGAGGATTTCCGACAGCCACGGGATCGGGTGCTCTTTCACGCCATAGATCGCCGGCAGTTTCAGCTGCCCCAGGCGCCAGTCGGCAATGTAGCGAATGTAATTCTTGATGTCCTGCGCCGTCATGCCCTGCACCGGCCCCATCGAGAAGGCGAGATCGATGAAGGCATCCTCCATCGTCACGACGGTGCGGCAGCAATCCATGATGTCCTGCTTCACCTCGTCCGTCAGCGCGCCGGTTTCCGCCGCCAGCGTGTGGAAGACCTTGATCATGCCTTCGCAGTGCAGCGATTCATCGCGCACCGACCACGACACGATCTGCCCCATGCCCTTCATCTTGTTGAAGCGCGGGAAGTTCATCAGCATCGCGAACGACGCAAACAGCTGCAGGCCTTCGGTAAACGCGCCGAACATCGCGACCGTGCGCAGGATGTCCGCATCCGTCTCGACGCCGAACTTCTGCATGAAGTCGTGCTTGTCGCGCATCTCCTTGTACTGGTTGAACGCCGAGAATTCCGAATCCGGCATCCCGATCGTTTCCAGCAGGAGCGCATAGGCTGCGATATGGATCGTCTCCATGTTGGAGAACGAGGCCAGCATCATCTTGACCTCGGTCGGGCGGAAGACGCGCGAATACCGCTCCATGTAGTTGTCGTTCACTTCCACGTCCGACTGCGTGAAGAAGCGGAAGATCTGCGTCAGCAGGTTGCGTTCCTGCTCGTTGAGCTTGGCCGCCCAGTCCTTGCAGTCCTCCCCCAGCGGCACCTCTTCCGGCATCCAGTGGATCTGCTGCTGGCGTTTCCAGAAGTCATAGGCCCACGGATAGCGGAACGGCTTGTAGGAGTGCGACGGCGTCAGGATGCCCGCGCGCGTCAGAACAGCCTCTGCAGCGGTTGAAATCCCAGCACTTTTGCCAGCATCCGTCATCAGAATCTCCACTCATCCCCGATCAGGGGCGGGCACCATATCTAGGAGCCCACCAACCCCGCAACCACTATACCTTGATGAAAAGGTTAATTTTTCCTTGACTCATCCCCGATCAGGCGAGTCTCCCACAACCATTTCAACCCGCCAGTCCCCGCTCCCGCAACATCCACAACGAAATGGTCGCGCCCCCGCCCGTGAGGGGCCCCAAAAACATTCGGGCTGGCGCGGAACCAACCCGTCCGACGCACGTTCCACACGCGTTATCCTTGTAAACAGGACGCCTCGATCAGCCGCGACGCCGGCTGCGGGCAGTCGACAGTCCGTGTGACGATACGGCGGAGTATGGTGCTGGATGGCCGTGATCCTTGTCGTCGAAGACGAAGTCTTCACGCGTGAACTCGCCGGGATGTGCATGGAGGATTGGGGCCACGCCGTCCTGTTCGCCGGCAGCGTCGCCGAAGCGATCAAGCATCTCAAGTCCGGCGCGGCCATCGACGCGCTCTTCACCGACATCTATCTTGGGGCCTCTGTGTTCGGCGGCTGTGAAGTCGCTGACCAGGGAATGGCGCTGCGGCCGGGACTTCGCGTACTCTACACCACCGGCAATGCTGCAACGGCGCAGTTGAGATCCCGCTTCGTCCTGGGTTCGCACTTTCTGGGCAAGCCATACACGCCGACCCAGCTCCACACATCGGTCGACGGCATGCTCGCGAACTAGCTCGGCCCCTGCAACGCAAGAAGAGTCGCAAGCATGTCCGAAATCGCCGCCAGCGACATTGTCGAGACCGTCCCCAGTGCGCTCATCGTGCTCGACGAAGGTCTCATCATCACATCCGCCAACCGCGCCTTCTACCAGACATTCCGCACCAGCCGCAGCGACACCGAAGGCTGCCTCATCTACGATCTCGGCAACCGGCAATGGGACATCCCCGCGCTTCGCACCCTGCTCGAAAGCGTCATCCCGCATCGCGCGTCAGTGGAAGGTTTCGAGGTCGAGCACGACTTCCCGACCATTGGCCGGCGCACCATGCTGGTCAACGCCCGCAAGATCTTCAGCCCCGGCGAGAATAGCGGCTCCATCCTGCTCGCCATCGAGGACGTCAGCGAGGAGCGCGCGGCCCGCAAGGAGAGCAAGCGCGCCTGGCAGCTGACGCAGAGCATCGTCGACACCATCCGCGACCCCCTCGTCGTGCTTGAAAGCGACATGACCGTCGTGACGGCGAGCAAGGCCTTCCTCACCATGTTTGGCATCACGCAGGCCGAGGCGCGCGGACGGCGCGTGTCCGAACTCGGCCAGCATCAGTGGGACGTGCCGACGCTGCGCCACCTGATGGACAAGGTGCTGCCCGAGAACAAGCCGTTCGAGAATTTTGAGATCGAAGATGTCTTTCCCGGCCTCGGCCGCCGCGTCTTCAACCTCAACGCCCGCAAGATCAGCCAGCCAGGCAATCACGCCCACCGCATGCTCCTGGTCTTCGAGGACATCAGCGACCGCAAGCAGCGCGAGCGCGACGCCCTCACCCTAACCAACGAAATCTCCCACCGTATCAAGAACAACCTGCAGATCATCGTCGGCTTGATCTCCTTTGAAGCCCGCTCGACACCCAAGCCGTGCGTGCAGGGCTACAGGTCCATGCAGTTGCGCATCGGCGCCATCGCCCAGTTGTACGACCTGATCTCCCACTCCAGCCGTAGCGGCGCCGTCTCGCTGGACGGATACCTCAGGGAGATCGCCACGTCCGTGTCGGCCAGTCTCCTTGGAATGGCCTCCGGGATAAGGATTGACGTCGAGGCGGAGCCGCTCGAAATCGATCCCGAACGCGCCGTGCCGTTCGGCCTTCTCGTCAACGAACTTGCCACCAACGCCATCAAGCACGCCTTCCCGCAGGGCGCCGGACGCGTTGTCCTGAGCGCGAGGCAGGTGGGCGACGACATTGAACTGATCGTCGCCGATGACGGCATCGGCATGCGGGAAACCAACGCCGCGAAGGCGCCGGAGAAACGCGGCTCGGATTATGTCGCCATCTTCGTCCGGCAACTCGGCGGCTCGATCCTGGCGCCGGACACGACGCAGGCCGGAACAACCGTCACCGTCCGCTTCCCCCTGCACGTCGTCCCGCCCACCAGCGTCGAAGGCCTCGCGGCCTAGCCGGCCCCCTCCCCCGCAACAACCTCAATGAACTGGTCGAGGGGGGACGTGCGACGCGGCAACCCTTCAACTGGCGATCACGCCTGCGAAGCGCCAGTCGAGGGAGCTTCCCGCGTGGAACGGGACCACCAGCGTATCTGCCGCAGCCAGGGTATCCGGGACGGGATTGGACAGGCGCTGGAGCAGGACACGGCCTTCATTCAGCGGCAGGCCATAGAACCGGGGGCCGTTCTCCGAGGCAAAGGCCTCCAGACGGTCCAGCGCCGCCTCTTCCTCGAACACCTTCGCGTAGCTTTCGAGGGCAAACGGCGCGTTGAAGATACCGGCGCAGCCGCAGGCGGATTCCTTGTCGCCAACAGGATGCGGCGCCGAGTCGGTGCCAAGGAAGAATTTCGTGGAGCCCGACGTCGCCGCACGGCGCAGGGCCAGGCGATGGGATTCGCGCTTGGCGACCGGCAGGCAGTACAAGTGTGGGCGGATCCCCTTGTCGAACATGGCGTTGCGATTGATTTCGAGATGATGCGGCGTGATCGTGGCGGCGAGATTGGCGCCGCTGCCTTCAACGAACGCAACCGCATCGGCGGTGGTGATGTGTTCAAAGACAACCTTGAGGGCAGGAAAGTCGGCCAGCAGCCCTGACAGGATGCGGTCAATGAATACGGCCTCACGATCGAAGACGTCGATGTGAGACTCGGTCACCTCGCCATGCAGCAACAACGGCATGCCGATCCGTTGCATGGTCTCAAGCACGCGATGGATGCGCCGGATATCGGTGACGCCATGGGCCGAATTTGTGGTGGCATGCGCAGGATAGAGCTTTGCCGCCGTGAAGACGCCCGACGCAAAGCCGCGCTCGACCTCTGCCGGATCACAGGCGTCTGTCAGGTAACACGTCATCAGCGGCGTGAAGGCGGCGCCCGGCGCCACCGCCGCGAGAATGCGCGAACGGTAGGCCTCAGCGGCAGCCACCGTGGTGACCGGAGGCGCCAGGTTCGGCATGACAATGGCGCGCGCGAACTGGCGGGCGGTGTAGTTGGCGACAGAGGCAAGCATCGGCCCGTCCCGCAGGTGCACATGCCAGTCGTCCGGACGCCGGATAGCCAGCTCCTTGGGACTACCGGGCGCGAGCGCCTCTTCTTCCAGCCGCGTCACTTCGGGTGCCATGATCATGTTGCTCGACCGGCGTAATGCCCCACCAACGGCCTGACACCAAGGGCCGAAGATACGCGCTGCGCCCGTCATCTCACGCTTGCAGTCCGCCGCCAGTCGTCGGAATGTCGTCGCCAATCAGGACATCGGCCCGGGACGTGGCCGGGCACAGACGTCACTCGGGAGGACTAACCCCATGCTTCGCCGCACCTATTCCGTTGCCGCACTCGCGGCCGCGCTGCTTGCCGGTTGCGTCTACGCACCGGAAGCCGCTCAACCCGTCAGGCCCGAAATGGCGGGCATGCCCGCCGGCCACATGCAGATGTCGCCCGAGATGCACGCCCAGCACATGGCGATGATGTCCGGACATCACGCCAAAGCCGCCCCAGCCGCCCCGCGCAACCTCTCCACCACCGCCGCCAGCCCCGAAGACCTCGGCTTCGACCCGGCCCGCCTCAAGCGGCTCGACGACTACATGGCCGGCGTCGTCTCCTCGGGCCGCGTCGCCGGCATGACAACGCTGCTCGCCCGCCACGGCCAGATCGTCTCATCCAAGGTCTACGGCAAGGCCAACCTCGAAACCGGCGCGCCCCTCTCGCAGGACACGGTCTTTCGCATCTACTCGATGACCAAGCCGGTCACCGGCGTGGCAATGATGATCCTGTTCGAGGAAGGCAAATGGCGCCTGGACGATCCGGTCACGCGCTACGTCCCCGAGTTCAAGAACCTCCGCGTCGTCAAGTCCATCAGCAAGGACGGCAAGATGGAGCTTGAAGACATGAAGCGCCCGCCCACCATGCGCGAGATCATGTCCCACACCGCCGGCTTCGGCTACGGCCTCGCCGATGAGCATCCGGTCGACAAGATGTTCCGCGAAAAGGAGGTGCTGTCCTCAACCAGCCTCAAGCAGATGGTCGATCGCGTCGCGACTATCCCGCTGATGTTCCAGCCGGGCACGAACTGGTACTACTCCGCCTCGGTCGACATCCAGGGCTACATCGTCGAGAAGCTCTCGGGCCAGACGCTTGGCCAGTTCATGCAGAACCGCATCTTCGCGCCGCTGAAAATGCCCGACACCGCCTTCTTCACCGGGCCCGAGAAGGCTAACCGCCTGGCTGCCGTCTACATGTTCGACAGGGATCTCGGAAAGATCGTCGAAGCCAAGCAGCTCTTCGGCGTCGACATGCCCGACTACACCAAGCCGCCCGCGGCCGAGAGCGGCGGCGGCGGTCTCGTCTCCACCACCATGGACTATGCGCGCTTCAGCCAGATGCTGGCCAATGGCGGCGAACTTGATGGCGTGCGCATCCTCTCCCCCGCCACGGTGGAGCTGATGGGCACCAATGTCATTCCGAAGAACGTGCTCGTCTCCAACAACGGCACGGGCGTCGCGTCCTTCAACGAGGCCGTCGGCTTCGGCCTCGACTTCCAGGTCGCGACAGACGCACGTGCGTCAGGCTCGCTGCAAGGCGACGGCTCGATGAGCTGGGGCGGCGCCGCCGGCACCTGGTTCTGGGTCGATCCCACCAACGACATCATCTTCGTCGGCATGATCCAGCGCATGGGCGGTTCCGGCGGCGACGACCTCGGCACAATGGCGAGAACGCTGACCTACCAGGCTCTGGTCGATCCTTCGAAGTAGTCGACGTCAGCAAGCCCGCCCAGGTCCTTCGAGACGGCCTTCGGCCTCCTCAGCCTGCCCCAAAAACACAGCGGCCCGGAGCTCACACTCCGGGCCGCTTCAAATTCCTGCTCGCTAAACCTACCTGAACCGCAGCGTGTAGCTGAACGCCCCGAACTGTTCGCGCATCTCGACATCCGAATTGCCCGCGATGTCGTTGTAACGAAGCTCGCGCTCGACAAGCCCGAGCGAGATCTGCGCACCCTCGCCTGTCGACCATGCGACGCCGACCTGAAGGTCGCCGACCGTCGCCTGGTCGCGGAGGCTGGCGCCATCCATCGCGCGCTGGTCGGCCACGTTCCAGACAAGCGCTTCGTTCTCGGCGCCGACGAAGAAATACCAGGACGGCGCGCGCGCTGAACGGCTCTTGCCGCGCAGGTCGCGATCATCAAGGTTCGAGCCGAGACGGAATTCCGCGCCTGTGCGGGCCACGCTATTGCCGCCGCGGTTGCGCTGGATCTGCGCGCGTGGCGTGAATGACATGTCGAGGCCGAGGCCGGTCGACTCGCCCGGCGCGGAGAATGAAATCTCGCCGCCGAACCTGTCACCATGCAGCGTGCGCACGGGCATCGGCGTCGCGAGATCGAGCGCCTCGAACCGTGCGGCGGCCAACGGATCAGAGAGATTGGCAGGGCCGAAATCGCTCCCGACGCGTACCGGCGGTCCGAAGCTCGGCGCGCTCGGCTCACCGAACGTGCGGTCCGGCGGCGTCTCGCTTGAAGAGAAGGACTGGGGACCGTCAACGGGCCCGATTTGCATGACAATGACTTTGGCATCGGCTGGCGGTGTCGCGCAGCCGAGGCACGAAATGACGACGCTGGTTGTTAGACTGGCAATCATTTTAACTGCTCGTCCCGACTTGATTGGAGGCTAGGCTGATCTCACCTTCTTACCAAACTGATAATGCGTCTGGCCAAATTGAGTTCCAGCCTGCCCCAACAGGATCGTTAACTCTCCTAAAGAGCGTAACCCAGAATTCCGGCCCCCACAACCTGTGCGGGTCTTGGGCTAAGCCCGATTCCGCCCGGTTTCGTTGAAGGTTTCGCCAGCGCAAAGGAAAATGGCGGCGGCTTTTCAGCCGCCGCCATCCCGATCTGGTTTCACAATCCCGCACTGAATTTCAAGGGGGCCTGGTTTCTGCCTGGCCTACTGGCAGGCGAGGCATTCTTCGTAATCTGTCGGATCCTGCTTGGCGAACGCCGTCGCCTTCGCCTTCTCGGATCCCGCAAAGCCCGCCCGCTGGATCGATTTCGAGCGGCAATAGTAGAGCGATTTCAAACCCTTCTCCCATGCCGTCCAGTGCAGCATGTGCAGGTCCCACTTCTCGATGTCGGCCGGCAGGAACAGGTTCAGCGACTGGCCCTGGCAGATATACGGCGTCCGGTCGGCCGCCAGCTCGATGATCCAGCGCTGGTCGATCTCGAAGGCGGTGCGGAACACCAGCTTCTCCTGCTCGGTCAGGCATTCGAGATGCTGCACCGAACCTTCGTGCTCAAGGATCGAGGTCCAGACGTTCGCCTTGTTGTTGCCGGTCTTCTCCAGAACCTGCTCGAGGAACGGGTTCTTGACCGAGAAGGAGCCCGACAGCGTCTTGTGGGTGTAGATGTTGGCCGGGATCGGCTCGATGCCGGCCGACGTGCCGCCGCAGATGATCGAGATCGACGCCGTCGGCGCGATTGCCAGCTTGTGGGAGAACCGGGCCATCACGCCCATGTCTTCCGCATCCGGGCACGGCCCGCGTTCCTTGGCCAGTTTCACCGAGGCAGCATCCGCGCCGCGGCGCAGGTGCTTGAACATCACATTGTTCCAGGCTTTCGCCGTCGCCGATTCCATCGCCACGTTCTGGCTCTGCAGGAAGGAGTGGAAGCCCATAAGGCCAAGCCCCACCGAGCGTTCCCGTTTCGCGGAATACACTGCGCGATGCATTTCCGGCGGCGCGCGCTTGATGAAGTCTTCCAGCACGTTGTCGAGGAAGCGGAACACGTCGTCGAGGAAGTTCTCGTTGCTCTTCCACTCGAGGAATTTCTCGGCGTTCACCGACGACAGGCAGCACACCGCCGTCCGGTCGTTGCCAAGGTGGTCGAGGCCCGTATGCAGCATGATTTCGGAGCACAGGTTCGACTGGCGGACCTTGAATCCCAGCTGTTTCTGGTGCGCCGGCATCGCATTGTTCACCGTGTCGGTGAACAGGAGGTAGGGCTCACCCGTCGCCATCCGCAGTTCGAGAATCTTCTGCCACAGCTTGCGGGCCGAGACCTCCTTCATCACCTGCCCGCTCTTGGGCGATTTCAGCTGGAACTGCGCGTCCAGGCGGACGGCTTCCATGAACTCGTCGGTGATGTTGATGCCGTGATGGAGGTTCAGCGACTTGCGGTTGAAGTCGCCGGCCGCCTTGCGGATCTCGAGGAACTCCTCGATTTCCGGGTGGAAGATATCGAGATAGCAGGCCGCCGACCCGCGCCGCAGCGAGCCCTGCGAGATCGCCAGGGTCAGCGAATCCATCACGCGGATGAAGGGGATGATGCCCGACGTCTGCCCGTTCTGGCCGACCTTTTCGCCGATCGAGCGCACTTCGCCCCAATAGGTGCCGATGCCGCCGCCGTTGGACGCGAGCCAGACATTCTCGTTCCAGGTCTCGACAATCCCGTCGAGGGAATCGGAGACGCCGTTCAGGAAGCACGAGATCGGCAGGCCGCGGTCAGCCCCGCCATTCGACAGCACAGGCGTCGCCGGCATGAACCACAGCTTTGAAATATAGTCATAAATGCGTTGCGCGTGGCTGGCATCGTCCGAATAAGCCAGAGCGACTCGGGCGAACATCTGCTGGTAGCTCTCACCGGGGAGCACATAGCGGTCGTCCAGCGTCTTCTTGCCGAAGTCGGTCAGCAAGGCGTCCCGCGAGGGGTCGACCTTGACGCCTTCGACGACGCGGAGATCCGACTGCGCCTTGGGTTTCCCACGGCGTAGGGCGGACTTTTCTTCGGTAAGTACGGCTTCTGCGGACATCGAAATCTCTCGTAAGAGGCCAAAATTCGTTAATTCCGGCCAGAACCGGCGAAACCCAACTGATTGGTATCCCGCGCCAGCCCCGACGCTAGATATAGTGTCACCCTATCCCTAATGGACCGTCAACACACCAAGGACGGGAATCTTTTCGCTTATCCACGGACAAGAAATTGGGGGATTTAATCGGCGTTAACCATTGGCGTTGCAAACGCCCCTAAAGTCGAGTCGAGGCCAGCCGTTTGGGGATGGACCGTGCCGCTCACCAGCTTCTTCAAATCGCCTTCATTCCAGGACCCCGTCCTGGGCCAGCTCATGCGGACACGCGGGCAGTGGCGTGGCGCCATCGCGCTTGGAGGCGCCCCACCGACGCCCCTCGCCCTGTTCGGCCCGCCCCGCGAACCGGACGCCGCCGCCATCGCAGCCGCTCGCCAGATTCAGGGGTCGATGGATGGATGGCGCCCCGCGATCGAACAGGCCCTCCACGAGCATCTCGCCCCCTATCGCGAGGCCATTTCCGATGAACCGGCTTCGGAGCAACGCACGGCGCTCATGTCGATCGAGCGGCCCGACCAGGTCTGGGCCCACGCCTCCCTTCAGTCAGCGGCGATCATCAAGATGAGCGGCGGCGTCACGACGGAGCTGGCCTACGCCGTTGCGTGGGACGACGATCACATGCTCGGCGCGTGATTCCAGTCAGGCAACCTTGTCGAGTTGTGCGGCAGCATCGTGCCGGCCTGACGAGGGCGGTCGTCGACATTTCTTGCACTCACACCATCGGCAAAAACTGCCGCTCTGTTTACGCCGCCAGCACCGCGCGCGCGATCGCCGCCGATACAATCCGCGCATCAGCCTGATTCATCAGCGCGAAATACTGATTTACCGTTCGTGAACTCGCACGCGCCATTTTCATCGGCATGGAACAGCGTGATTATACCTGGTCGTCGATTTTCGCATGGGGGCTGACGCTCTCTGGCGCAACGCTCGCAACGGGCGGCGTCATCGGCATGTTCTGGCCGCAGCTGGACATCTCGTGGCTGTGCGTCATCGCCTTCGCCGCGATGATGGCGTTCGGCATCGGGCTCGTTAACTGCGCAGCCTCTGGTGCGATGCATGCGATCAAGCATCGCAAGGCTGATGGCGGCAAGGTCGATTACGCCGTGCTGCTCCCCGCCCTGCTCTGCTGCATCGGCTTTGCGTTCGCGACCAACATTGGCGTGCACATGGGCTGGGAGATCGTGAAGGCCAACGCGCCGGCAGGCGCCCACCTGCCGCCTGCTGCAACGGTCGACATCGTGTTCTACATCTTCGCCTTCGCGAAGCCGGCGATGGCGTGGATCGTCGAAGGCCGCAAGGCGATGGACGCCGAGACGATGGCCAACCGCCATGCCCAGCGCCGCCGCGAAGCCGCCGAACTCGCCGCCGCCGAAGCTGCTGTTGAAGCGGCGAAAGAAGCCGCCCGCCTGGAGGCCCAGCGCATCGACGCCGCGATGGCCGAAGCCGCGCAGGCCGAAGCCACAGCAACGGTCGAACCCGAAAAAGCCGAAGCCGAGGCCGCCGAGAAAAAATCGCGCGCCCGCCGCAAGCCGAAGACCGAGGAAGAAAACCGCGAAGCTGCCCGCAAGGCCGTCGCCCGCCGCGCCGCCTCCTTCAGCATCCACCGCATGCAGGCGCAGGTCCGCGACTTCGAACAGGCCCGCGCCGAACAACAGATCACTGCCCAGCAGATCGCCCGCGCCTGCGACAAGCTGATCGAACGCGGCGAAAAGCCCAACTTCCGCCGCGTCGCCGAAATCATGGGCGTTCCGCGCGAACGCATCGAGAGCGCCTGGCCGAAAGGCGTGCCGCTCGATGGCACGGGCGAAGTGCGGGCGGCGTAAGCGCCTTGCACGTAAGTGCATTGACTTGCACGACGGCGACAGCACGGTGCATCCGCAACCGGACGGACCGCATCATGCCGCACAACACCCCTCGCCCCGCAATGCGCTTTATGGCGCACCTGACGCTGGCGGGGTCGGCGCTTTGCTTCGCTGCTTGCGCGACAGCGAACAACACCGTCCCGACTATCTCAACCGAGCAGGCAATGGCCGATCCGCGCCGGCCCGCTGAAGACGTCGCGCTCGACGCCCAGCGCCGCGGCGATGCCGTCCTCGAACTGGCTAGCATTCAGCCGGGCTGGAAAGTCGCCGACATCATGCAGGGCGCTGGATACTTCACGCGGCTGTTCGTGACGAAGGCCGGCCCGACAGGCAAGGTCTACGCCTGGAGCCCGGACGAGTTCATGCGCACGAAGCCCGTCCTCTATGGCGACTCTCTCGACATCCTGTCGAAGGCCTATCCGCACGAGATCGTCACGCTGCGTTCCGCCTTCAGCGACCTCTCCTTCCCCGAACCGCTCGACATGGTCTTCACGTCGCAGAACTACCACGACCTCCACCAGCGCAAGTTCCCCGCCGAACTGGCCGACCAGATGAATGCGAAAGTGTTCAACGCGCTGAAGCCCGGCGGCATCTACGTCGTCATCGACCACGTCGCGAACCCGGATACCGCCAACGCGCCCGACACGGTCCACCGCATCGATCCGGCTGTCCTACGTCGCGAGATCGAGGGGGCGGGATTCCGGTTTGACGGCGAGCACGATGCGCTACGCAAGCCCGCCGATGATCACACGGTCATGGTGATGCGCCCCGAAATCCGGGGCAAGACGGATCAGGTCATCTACAAGTTTCGCAAGCCGGGGTGAACCGGTCTACCGCGCAAACTTCTTGAACGTCGGCCGCTTCGGCTCGACAGCTTCCGCTCCAAGACGGCGCTTCTTGTCCTCGAGATAGCTCGAGAAATCGCCCTCGAACCATTCGACATGGCTGTCGCCCTCGAACGCCAGGATGTGCGTCGCAACGCGGTCGAGGAACCAGCGGTCGTGGCTGATGATGACGGCGCAACCGGGGAAATCCTCCAGCGCCGCCTCCAGCGCCTGCAGCGTCTCCACGTCCAGATCGTTGGTCGGTTCGTCCAGCAGCAGCAGGTTCGAACCTTCCTTCAGCATCTTGGCGAGGTGCACGCGGTTGCGCTCACCGCCCGATAGCTGGCCGACTTTCTTCTGCTGATCGCCGCCCTTGAAGTTGAACGCGCCGACATAGGCCCGGCTCGGCTGCTCGATGCCGCCGATCTCCATGATGTCGAGGCCGCCCGAGATTTCCTGCCAGACATTGTTCTTGTCGTTCAGGCTGTCGCGCGACTGGTCGATATAGCCGAGTTTCACCGTCTCGCCGACCTTGAATGTGCCGCCATCCGGCTGCTCGCGCCCGGTGATCATCTTGAACAGCGTGGTCTTGCCCGCGCCGTTGGGACCGATGACGCCGACAATGCCGCCCGGCGGCAGCTTGAACGACAGGTCTTCCATGAGCAGCTTGTCGCCGAATGCCTTGTTGAGGTGATCCGCCTCGATGACTACCGAACCGAGACGCGGCCCCGGGGGGATGCGGATCTGCGCCGTCGTGATCTTCTCGCGCTCGGCCTGCGCCGCTTTCTCCTCGTAGGCGTTCATACGAGCCTTGGACTTGGCCTGACGCGCCTTGGCGGACGAGCGCACCCATTCCAGTTCGCGCGCCATCGACTTCTGGCGGCCAGCCTCCTCGCGCGATTCCTGCGCGATCCGCTTCGCCTTCTTCTCCAGCCAGACGGAATAGTTGCCCTCGTACGGAATCCCCTGCCCGCGATCGAGCTCGAGAATCCAGGTCGTGATCTGATCAAGAAAGTAACGGTCGTGGGTCACGAGAATGACGCAGCCCGGGAAGTTCGACAGGTAGTTCTGCAGCCACGCCACCGACTCCGCGTCGAGGTGGTTGGTCGGTTCGTCCATCAGGATCATGTCGGGCTTCGACAGCAGCAGCGCGCAGATGGCGGCCCGGCGAATCTCGCCCCCCGAGAGCGTCGTCACATCCGCGTCACCCGGCGGGCAACGCAGCGCTTCCATCGCCATCTCGATCTTGGCGTCGATGTCCCAGGCATTGGCCGCGTCGATTTCTTCCTGGAGCTTGGTCATCTCCTCCATCAGTTCGTCGGTGTATTCCTCGCCCAGCTTGATCGAGATCGCATTGAAGTCGTCGACCATCTGCTTCTCGGGGCATTTGGCGGCGATGTTCTCGAACACGTTCTTGGTCGGGTCGAGCTTGGGCTCCTGCGGCAGGTAGCCGATCTTGATCCCGTCCGCGGCCTTGGCCTCGCCGAGGATTTCCGTGTCCTCGCCCGCCATGATCCGCAGCAGGGTCGACTTGCCCGAGCCGTTCACCCCCACGATCCCGATCTTGGCGTCGGGCAGGAAGTGCAGCCGGATGTTCTCGAACACCTTCTTCCCGCCCGGGTAGATCTTGGTCAGGCCGTCGAGGTGGTAGACGTAGTGAGTGGCGGCCATGGGGCGTCCTGCGGATGGGAGATGAGCGGGGCTTAGATGCTCTGCCGGGCGAATTAGATCAAGGTCGCTGTTCGCACCTGCGGCATAACCCAATCGCCGCAAGGCCCTAGGCCGTGGCGCTCCACTCGGCTATGGGAAACCCCAGAATACTTAGAGCCGGAACAGGCTCGTCGGGAGGGATCGAATGTCTGAAGCCGCCGCGCCAGGTGCGCCGAGCGTACCCCAACGCACATCCGTCTATGCGTGGGTCGTGCTGGCCATGCTGGCCTTCATCTACATTTTCAACTTCCTCGACCGGCAGCTGATGTCAGTGCTGATCGAGTCGATCAAGAAAGACCCCGCCTTCGCGACGACGCTGCCCGATGGCACGACCGTGGGCCTGACCGACGCGCAGATGGGCTGGATGACCGGCTTCTGGTTCGCGCTCGTCTATACCGTGCTCGGCGTCATCGTCGGATTCCTCGCCGACCGCACCAGCCGCCGCAACATCCTCTATGTGGGCGCAACGCTCTGGTCGGGCTTCACGGCGCTGTGCGGCCTGTCCACCAACTACATGACGCTGCTGCTCGCCCGCGTCGGCGTCGGCGTCGGCGAAGCTGCCGGCGCGCCGCCCTCCTACTCGATCATCTCGGATTACTTCCCGGCTGAGAAGCGCGGACTTGCGCTGGCGCTGTTCTCGATGGGCGTGCCGCTCGGCCAGGCTGCGGCCATTGCGTTCGGCGCCCAGATCGACAAGGCATACGGCTGGCGCACCGCCTTCATCGCCATCGGCGTCGCCGGCGTCATTGCCGCGCTGATCATGCTCTTCGTCGTGCGCGAACCCAAACGCGGCGCGATGGACTCGGCCAAGCTCGCCGCCATGGCGAACGAGCGCTCCAGCTTCGGCGAAACCTTCTGGCAGTTCATCAGCCGCCCGGCCCTGCTGTGGACGGCCATGGGCTGCGGCCTGTCGTCGTTCGTCGGCTATGCTGCTCTGGGATGGAACGCGTCCTTCCTGCTCCGCACCCTCGGCATGACGATGGACGAGCTGTCGCTCTGGTACGCGCTGGTGATCGGCGTCGGCATCGGCATCGGCACCATCGCTTCCGGCTTCATCGTCGACATCATGGCGAAGCGTTCGCGCGTCTGGTACGCGCTCGTGCCGCTGATCGCGATGACGGCCGCGACGCCGTTCTGGTACCTGTACACGCAGGCGGTTGACTGGCCGACAGGATTGGGTCTGCTGATCCTGCCGCTGCTGCTCAACATCTTCTATCTCGCCCCGGCGCTGGCCGTGGTGAACAACTCCGTCAAGCCATCGCAACGGACGATGTCGAGCGCCATCCTGCTGATGATCCTCAACTTCATCGGCCTCGGCGGCGGTCCGACGTTGGTCGGCATCCTGTCCACCAACTTCTCGGCAGACAAGGTCGCAGCCGGCATGGACAAGGCGCTCGCTGGCGCCGAAGGCCTGCGCGACGCGCTACTGTGGATGACGCCCTTCTTCGCCGTGGCCGTGTTCTTCATGGTGCTTCAGTACCTGGCGCTCCGGCGCGAGGTGCAGGCTGACGGCCCTGTGTCGGATGGCGGCTTTGCGACTGGCGTCCTGCTTCTCCTCGTCGGTGTCGCCGGCCTCGGCGCCCGCTACTATTTCGGCGGCGTTACGGGCATGACGTCCACCGACGTGGTCCCGCTGCTGCAGATGATCATGCTGGTTGTCGCAACCGTGCTTGGCCTGTTCCTGCTGCTCGGCGCTGGCGGCCGGAAAAAAGCCGCCGCCTGACCTGACTGGGCTGAACAAACCGGGCCGCGCGCTGCACCCCAGCGCGCGGCCCTTTTCTTTACGGCAGCTTCCTGTGACGCGCTTCAACGCCTACACTCCGCTCAAATGGCGACAACAGCCGCTCGGGAGGGCCACCATGATCCGCAGAACACTGTTTGCATTCGCATGCGCCGCAGCACTCTTCGCCTGCAGCCCCGCCCAGGTCCCGACGCCCGAAGCCCCCGCCGCGCCAGCCGCCGCCGACTACAGCATCAAGCCAGAGGAAAAGACCGCGCTCGACGCCTACGTCGCCAAGCCCGATCCCGCCTACGGGCTTGAACTCGTCGATGTCATTCCCGGCGAAGGGCAGACCACCTTCGTCCTCGAGATGACCTCGCAGACCTGGCGCACGGAAGCCGATGTCGACAAGCTGGTGTGGAAACACTGGATGACCATCGTGAAGCCCGACGAGGTCAAGCACGACAAGGCGCTGTTGTTCATCTGGCAGGGCGACAACACCGATCCCGCGCCGACTAAGGCGCAGGATCGCTCCATCCGCATCGCGCTGGAAACCGGCTCCGTTGTCGCCGAGGTTGGCATGGTCCCCAACCAGCCGCTCACCTTCGCGGACTCGAAGGACAAGAAGCGCTGGGAAGATGACATCATCGCCTATTCTCGCGTGAAGCATTTCACGACCAAGGACGATGAATGGCTGGTCCGCCTCGCCATGGTGAAGGCCGGCGTCAAGGCGATGGACGCGACGCAGGAGTTCATGAAATCGAGCGCCGGCGGCAACGTCGCCATCAACCAGTTCGTGGTCTCCGGCGCGTCCAAGCGCGGCTGGGCGACATGGCTGGTCGGCGCGGTGGACGAACGCGTCATCGGCATCATGCCGCTGGTGATCGACGCGCTGAATTCGGAAGAGATCACCAAGCACCATTTCGAAGTTCTCGGCTTCTTCGCGCCGTCACTGGACGACTACGTCGATCACGGCCTCTTCCCGCACAAGATCGGCACGCCGGAGTACCAGGCGGTGCTGGCGATCGAGGACCCGTACAACTACCGCGACCGCGCCCGTCTCACGATCCCGAAATTCCTGGTCAACGCTTCCGGCGACCAGTTCTTCCTGCCCGACAACTCCCGCTTCTATTACGAACAGCTGCCGCAGGAGAAACGCATCCGCTATGTCGAGAACGCCGCTCACAACCTCGCAGGGTCCGACGCGGTCGACTCGATGCTCGCCTGGTACAACTCCGTCATCACCGGCGGAAAACGTCCCGACTTCATCTGGAACAAGGCCGACGCCAATGGCATCGCCCTTCGCCCGCTGGACACCCCGAAGGAAGTGAAACTCTGGCAGGCCCACAACCCCAAGGCGCGCGACTTCCGCGTCGAGAGCGTGGGCAAGATCTACACGTCCACCGTTCTCGAGCCCGGACCCGAAGGAAACTATTTCGCGCAGGTCCCGATGCCCACCGAAGGCTACACCGCCTTCTTCGTCGAAGTGACGTTCGACAGCGGCATCCCCTCCGCCCCCTTCAAGTTCACCACCGAAGTGAGCATCATCCCGGACGTGGCGCCCTTCAAATGGGCGGATGCCGCGGCAAAGTACGCCTCGACCGCGCCAAAGTAGCAGTTGCTCGCTTGAGCACTGATGATGCTCGACGCTAGAAGGCGGCGGGCAATGAGGGATTGCAATGAAGCTTACAGGCACATGGCAAGCGACGCTTGCAGCCGCAGCCGTCCTCGGCCTCTCCGCATGCGGCGGTGAAACCGACGCGGCGCCGGAGACACCTGCCGAGATTCCGGCAGCCGCTTCCAACGCCTGCAACCCGCTGCCGATCACCGGCCTGTGCAGCAATGGCGAGCCGTCCATCTTCCTCAAGACCAATCCGCAAGCCCCGAAACTTGCCGCCAAATGCGAATGGCGCACCAGGGAGATCAGTCTCACGCCCACGGATGTGATCGTCTTCCGCGCGCAGGATTGCACTGCCGAAGGATGGGTGCCGAACCTCTACGAAGTCGTGCAGGGCTATATCAAATACCGCATGGACGGCACGCCCGAAGACCAGGCGATGTTCATCCTCGAAATGCTGCCTGTTGCTGCGGGTGAAACAGCTGAGCAGACCGCGATGAAGACGCTCGGGAAAGCCCCCGAAAACCAGCGCGAGCGATGCGAGACAAGGCCGCTCACCGGCCCCGTCCTCGCAGGCAGCGCCTTCGAACTCGCCCCCAAGCCAGACCTGGCAGCCGAACTCGAAACCGCCTCCGGCGGCGAACCTTGGGATGCGTGCGGCCCGAACGGCGTCAGCATGGATGCCGTGCAGTTCTGGGAAGCCCGCCCCAGCTACGCGCTCTTCCACATGCTAGGCCAGGACGACGCGCCGTGGGATCCGGCCTCCTTCACCTTCTACCGCAAGGGCGCGGATGGTAAGTGGGGCAAGGCGGGATAAGCGAGGGCCACCCGCTCACGCCCTCGACGCCTGCATCATTCTGCGCGCCACGCATTACCCTCGACCCAATCCTGCCCTACACTTGCCGCCAGCTCGGAAGGACCCACATGCGCATCACGTCCACAATCCTGATCGGTGCAGTTCTCGCCGCATGCTCCCCTGCGACGGCGCCTGAACCCGCGCCTGCTCCCGAGCTGGTGGCCGTCGAAGCAACACCGCCGGCGCCGATGCCCGCGCCCGAACCCGTGGTGACCGGCGGCTATTCGCCCGCAAGCCTCGACGACGAGATGGTGAAAGCCGCGCAGGCTGTCGCCGTCGACGCGATCTACACGCGCGACCCCACGCGTGCTCTGGTCGAAAAGGTGGAGGCCGAACTGCAAGTGGTCGCTGGCATCAACTACCATTTCGTCATCACGATGACCGGCGGCGCCCGCTACGGCGTGACGGTCTACCGCAAGCTCGACGGTGCGATGGAAGTCACGGATTACGCCCGGCTTCCCTGACCCTGATTGTCGTGTTCGCCCACGCTGCGAGCGTCACGGACAAGGCCTCGCCGCTATCCGACTCCAGCGGCGGACAACGCGCCTTCGGGCTCTCCGAGATGGACTTCGAGCGCGGCGCGATCGCCATGAGCCACGGCGCGTTTCCGGCCAATGCGCGGCAGCGAGACATTGTTCTCGATGCAGAAGCGGATGAGAATTTCGGTCAGGGTCGCTGGCGGAATCACGATGTGCTGGAGTTCTTCAGGGCCGGCGCCAATTACCCTAAGTTTGACGCGTCCGCTTGCATCCTGATTCACCCCGCACTAGGCGACCTTTCCCGCAGGCAGGAAACTATCATTCGCGCGCTTGAACGAGGCGACTGCGCTGCCGAATTCGTTAGCTGAAAGAAGTACGCGCCGCAGTTCAATTGCCACGATCTCCCCCCCGGCAGAATGATGCGGTCGACAATGCCAGAATTTCGCTAATGACTGGTTGCCGCTGCCTGAGGCGCCATCGCTGCCAACACAAGTTATAGGGGCTTCAGTTCCGCGTGCCGGGACAGCCGGCAACAGGGTTCAGCGAAGCATCGCCCTACACACAGCCTCCAGTCCTCGTGCGTCGACCTCGTCGAACGCGCCAAGGTCGGTCGAATCAACGTCCAGCACGGCGACCAACGAGCCGCTTGGATCGAATACCGGCACCACGATCTCGGAGTTCGAGCGCCCATCGCACGCAATGTGACCGGGGAAGGCATGCACGTCCGGCACGATGATCGTCTCACGCGTCGAGGCGCACGCGCCGCACACGCCCTTGTCGAACGGAATGCGCAGGCAGCCCAGCGTGCCCTGATACGGGCCGACCACCAGCTCGCGGTCCTTGCCCGGATCGACTTCGTAGAACCCGCACCAGAAGAAGCGCTCGCCGAACGCGGCCTTCAGCAGCGATATGGTCGTCGCATAGCGCGCCGTCCGCGATGTCTCGCCGGCGACGACGCCGGAGACTTCGGCGACCAGTTCGCCATACGCGGTCGCCTTGTCGGCGGAATACTGGATCTGCTGTTCAGCCACGCTCGACCTATCCTGCCCTGACCAGGCGCGCATAAAGTGTCTCAAGCGTGGAGGCGAGTTCCTTCTGCTTGTTATCACTCAACCCCTCGATCGCCGCCGTCAGGCGGTGCACCGGGTCATGATCCAGAAGCGCCTTGCCCTGCGGGGTCAGTTCGATGCGCCGCACGCGGCGATCCTCGGAGTCGGCCTTCACGGTGACGTAGTGCTTGCGCGCAAGTGAGGCCACGGCGCGGGAGGCCGGCGCATGGGTCACGCCGAGATAGGTCGCAACGCCGCCGACTGTCCGCCCCTGCTTGCTGGCGCGCGCGAGGTAGCGAAGCACGGCCCACTGCCCGGCATGGATCGCGCGCGGCCCGCGCGACTCATAGATCGCGCGCGCAGTCTGCTCGAGCAGGCGCGCGACAGTGCTCGCATCCATGAAAGGTATCGCTCCTAACCCCAACCGTCGCTCTGATCCGATTTTCTCGGTTCCGAGCATCATTACCGCGCGGTACCAATGGATTTTCCTCTCCACAGGTCAACCGGCAAATCGCCCGAATTATGTGTGGCGTGAAGGCCTGCGCGTTGCTGAGGCGCCTTGCATTACCCCAAAATGGGTTGTCACCGATTTCCCGGCTGTCGAGACCAGACGACCCTTTTGTCTGGCTGGCGCTTGGCGACGAAGCCCGGCCCGGTTGACCTAGTCACCCTCTACTTCGCGAATACTGGAGCGGGTGAAGGGAATCGAACCCTCGTATTCAGCTTGGGAAGCTGCTGCTCTACCATTGAGCTACACCCGCGCGCCCAGTCGTCGCTTCCTTATCAGCTGTGATGGAAGAGGCCAACGCAGGGCCTCTTGCGAGTGATTTGCAGGAATTTCGGCCCTTCGTCCGCTAAACGTCGCCTTCCGGTTCGCGGTATGGGGGCAATCCGCCGCTGGGAGCGTAATTCCGCTTGACCCAACACGCGGTGCTGCCCTGAGGTCTCTCCATGACCATGCCGGGGGCTTTTGTCATATTCGGCGCGACGGGCGACCTTGCCCGGCGGATGCTGTTCCCATCGCTCTACTTCCTTTATGCGGACGGGCTTTTGCCCCCGGATCTCAAGATCATAGGCGCTGCCCGCTCAGCCCACTCGGACGCCGAGTTCCGCGCGGACGTGAAAACCTGGGTCAAGGACCGGGCGGCGGCCTCCTTCTCCGAAGACGCCTGGAAGGCTTTCGAGAAGCGGCTCGGCTATGTCGCGGGCGACGCCACTGACCCTCAGTCCTATGTCACCCTGCGCGAAAAGCTGAACGGCGACACCGGCGCGCTGTTCTACCTCTCGACCTCGCCCGCCCTATACATTCCGATCGTCCAGGGCCTCGCTGAACAGGGCCTCACCGGCGCCCCCAACGGCGTCATCGTCGAAAAGCCGATCGGCAAGAGCTATGCGAGCTGCGAACAGATCAACAGCGCCATCGCCGAGCATTTCGCAGAGAGCCGCACCTTCCGCATCGACCATTATCTCGGCAAGGAAACCGTCCAGAACCTGATCGCGCTCCGCTTCGCCAACGCCCTGTTCGAGCCGCTCTGGAATCGCCACTACATCGATCACGTCCAGATCACCGTGGCGGAGACGCTCGGGGTCGAAGGCCGCTTTGGCTACTACAATGAATACGGCGCAACCCGCGACATGGTGCAGAACCACCTGCTCCAGCTCCTGAGCTTTATCGCAATGGAGCCGCCGCACGACATGCGGCCAGAGTCGGTGCGCAGCGAGAAGGTGAAGGTGCTGCGGAGCCTGCGCCCGATCCGCGATTCCGAATTGCGCGACAGGACCGTGCGCGGCCAATACGCGCGCGGAGTCGCCGACGGAAAAACTGTTCCCGGCTACACCGAAGAAGAAGGCGGCAAACCCTCCGACACTGAAACCTTCGTCGCCCTTTGTGCTCACGTCGACAACTGGCGCTGGGCTGGCGTCCCCTTCTACCTGCGCACGGGCAAACGCCTGCCCACGCGCCATTCGCAGATCGTGATCCAGTTCCGCGACATCCCGCACTCCATCTTCAACGGCGCGCCTCTCATGGCGAACCAGCTGACCATCACGCTGCAGCCGGAAGAATCCATCTCGCTCACCATCATGAACAAGACGCCGACCTTGACTCAGGGCGGCTATGAGCTGCAGCCGCTGTCGCTCAACCTCTCCCTGCTCGACGCCTTCAAGGGCGAGAAGCGCCGGCGCATCGCCTATGAGCGCCTGCTGCTCGAGGCGATCTCCAACAACTCGACGCTGTTTGTTCGTCGCGACGAAGCAGAAGCCGCATGGCTCTGGATCGACCGCATCATTGAAGGCTGGGCGCGGACGGGCATGCGCCCCGCCCCCTATCAGGCAGGAAGCTGGGGACCTGCAGGCGCGTTCGCGCTGACCGAACGAAACGGCCATAGTTGGTACGAATGAGCACCGCCACACCTCACGAGGAAAGCTTCTTCCAGGATCGCCGCCGCCTGTTCGCCGGCCTCTGCCAGGATTTCACCGACCGGCTGAACGAGATCATCCGCAAGCGCCGCAAGGCGTCTCTCGCCCTCGCCGGCGGCACGACGCCGGGGCCGCTCTATGAAGCGCTCTCCAATGTGCTGATCAACTGGGAGAAAGTCTCATTGACGGTGACGGACGAGCGCTGGGTCTCGCCGGAAGATCCAGCGTCCAACGAGTATCTCATCCGCGACCTGCTGATGAAACGCCGCGCGGCGGGCGCGACCTTCGTCCCGTTCAAGACCAACCACGCGAAGGCTTCCGGCGGCGCATCGATCGCTGAGAAGCGTCTGACCCCGATCATGCCATTCGACATCTGCCTGCTCGGCATGGGCCCCGACGGCCACATCGCATCGCTTATCCCCGGCGCTGATGGCTATGCCGCCGCCGTCGATCCCGCCGGAACAAAGAAAGTCGCGGGCATCCACGCGCCCGGCGCCGCCGGCTCGCCCGAGCGCATGACGCTGACTATTCCCGGCATTCTCTCTTCGCGCCGTATCGTCCTGCTCTTCATGGGTCAGGACAAGCTGGCGGTCTACAACGAGGCCAAGGCCGGCGAAGGCTCATCCCCGATCCGGGAGTTGCTCACACAACGTAAAGTGCCCGTCCACGCCTTCTGGGCGCCGTAGGCTTAGTAGAGCTTCGTCACCGCGCGCCGCAGCTTGGCGGGATTCTGCGGATCGATCTCGCACAGAACCGCCGGGAATGTGCGACTGCCCGCGCGCGTCTGAAGCACGCCGACGCTCTGTCCACCCGCCTGTACGACGCCAGCGGAATTGCCCCGTCCCACCTGCACGACACACGCCGAATTATTGGCGCCCGTCTGCGTGATCGTCGCGTCGTTGTTGCGGCCGATCTGCCGGATGGTCGCGTCATTGTTGGCGCCGTCCTGGTTCACCTGGCTGGTATTGAACGCGCCGTTCTGCAGGATACGGATCAGGTTATCGATGCCATTCTGCCCCGCGGCCGCACCATTGCCGCGGCCTTTCTGACTGATCGCGACACTTGGCGCCACCCACGCAGACTTGCCCTGCCCGGAGAACAGCGACGGATAGCTGTGCTGCGCGTGCGCCGCTGATGCGCTCAGCACGGTGATCAGCGCGAGGCCAGCGAGCCTGAGACGAAAAGCGGTCATGGTCAGTAGCCCTTCACGCCAATGCGATTCCAGTAGCCGCGATTGGCCGGATCGAGCGAGCACATCTGGCCCGGTATCGCGTAGGCGCCCTTGTTCGTCTGCACGACACCGCCGCTGAGGCCGCTGCCTTCCTGGATGACACCGGCCGACAGGTTCTTGCCGACCTGCACGACGCAGCCGAGATTGTTGTCGCCGACCTGCGTAACCGATGCGTCGTTATTCTTGCCATACTGTCGGATGCGCGCGTCGTTCGACGTGCCGGTCTGGTTGATCATGCCGGTGTTACCGACCCCGTCCTGCTTGACGGCCGCGGCGTTCCGCGCGCCGTTCTGCGCGATCACAACGCCATTGGCGCGGCCGTGCTGCTGCACGTCGACCTTCGACTCCTTCGGTGCGTGATAGCCATAACGATCGTACCGGCCCTGCGCTTCTGCAGCGCCTGCGCCAAGGGCTGCGATCAACGCGAGGGACACAAGTTTGAGGCGGGCGTTCATCATGGCTGGCTCCTGGAGTCCAAAACTACGAAGTGATGTCGCGGCAGATTTCACGGCCGCCGGCGCGCACCTTCAGAATGGCGCGGAACTTGGCGCCCCGCTCCATCGAGAATTCCGATGCGCCCAGACGAACCCGCTCGCCGCGCGTCGCATCGAACGGCCCGCCCTGGCTGATGTCGGAAGACCCCGACGCGCCGTTCTTGGTGATGACGAGGGAATACTCGCCCGCCATTGACTTGTCGGCGCGAATGACCGGCGTCACGCGGATGCCGTTGGAGGTGCGATCAATATCGATGTCGCACGAGAAACGCGCCTTCACCTTCTGCACCACGACGACCGCCGGTGCGGGCGCTCGCAACTCAGCCGTCGGCGCGATGGGCGGCGGAACGACTGGCGGAGCGCCATCAAGCTCTGGCGCATCGGCCGGGGGCGCATCGTAGGATTCCACGAATTCAGGTCCGCCCTGCGAGACGACTGCCGTGTTCGGCGCGCCCTGCGCGGCTGATGAGCAGCCAGCCATCACAAGCGCGGCCGAAAGAAGATAGATTCGATTGGTCATGATCGCCTCCTTTGGAGGG
>Ga0315902_10002529_pt1 | contig 28382 bp, 29 predicted proteins | sample LakEriMetagenome_9_FD_203523 | JGI IMG/M metagenome (GOLD analysis project Ga0315902, IMG submission 203523) | Freshwater fungal communities from buoy surface, Lake Erie, Ohio, United States - Buoy 12 MA117 | ecosystem: Environmental > Aquatic > Freshwater > Lake > Lake biofilm | place: USA...
AGGGCGAGGAGGACATCCTGGCCCTGGCGGGCGTGTCCGACGCCGGCCGGGACGCCGGCGTCTGGGACGTGGCGCGCTCGCGTCTGCCCTGGCTGGTGGTCAACACCCTGACGGCCGCGACCGCCGCCAGCGTCATCGGCGTCTTCCAGGCCGAGATCGCCAAGCTGGTCACCCTGGCCATCCTGATGCCGGTGGTGGCTTCGCTGGGGGGCAACGCGGGCACCCAGACCCTGGCCGTCGCCGTGCGGGCCCTGGCCAGCCGCGAGCTGAACGCCTCCAACGCCGTGCGCATCATCCTGCGGGAGATGGCGGTGGGCCTGGTCAACGGCGGCGTCCTGGCCGTGATCATGGGCGTGGCCACCTGGGTCTTCTTCCGGGATCCCATGCTGTGCCTGACCATCGGCCTGGCGCTGGTGATCAACCTGTTCATGGCCGCCCTGGCCGGGATCCTGGTGCCGCTGGCCCTCGACAAGCTCGAGCGTGACCCGGCGGTGTCGTCATCGGTCTTTGTCACCTTCGTGACCGATTTCATGGGCTTCCTGTCCTTCCTCGGACTGGCTGCGCTCATCCTGCTCTGATCGGGTGGCCAGCCTGACAAGAAACGCTCACCGGTCGTCATGGCCCGACGTGTTCGGGCCACCCAAGCCTGGTGACGGTTGTGATTGGTAGCTGACGGGCTCTGGCCCATTCTGTGCGCGGTGTTCATGGGTGGCCCGAACACGTCGGGCCATGACGCGCTACAGGGTTTGGGTTCCGGGTCAGCGCCCCGCCTCCGCCCCCTCATCGTCGGCGCTTTCCCGTTCAGGGGGAGTTCAGCTGCGATCCGGCATCCCTCTTGCGGGAGTGGGATGGAACGCAACTGCCCCTGTCTCATTTCGGATCAACAGGCCGATGAAATCCCGCCACCAGATCTCTCGCGCCGCCATCGAACTGATCAAGTCGTTCGAAGGCTACCGGCGCAAGGCCGCCCAGCTTCCGGATGGACGCTGGACGATCGGCTACGGCCACACCCTGACCGCCCGCGAAGGCGCCGAGGTGTCGGAGTCGGACGCCGAAGCCCTGCTGATGTACGATCTGATCAACGTGGCCCATGCGGTGAACGAGCACAGCTACACGCCGCTGACGCAGAACCAGTTCGACGCCCTGTGCTGCTTCGCCTTCAATGTCGGGATCGAGAACTTCCGCCGCTCGTCGGTCCTGCGCCGGGTCAACGAGGGCCAGCTGCTGCAGGCCGCCTGCGCCATGGAGATGTGGCGCAAGGCCGACTTCGAGGGCGAGCGCATCGTCATCGACGCGCTGGTGCGCCGCCGTTCTGCCGAGAAGACCCTGTTCCTCACCCCGGCCAGCGGCTGGATCCCCGCGCCGTCGCCGGTGCTGCGCCCCAGGGTCGACTATGATGTCGTCGCGGCCAGCCCGCGTGAGACGCCAACCGTCCTGAAGACCTCGACCGTCGACGACCGCGTCGTGGTCGAGCGTGACGAAACCAACGCCCCGCGGCCGACGGCTCCTCCCGTCGCGCCGCACACCGCGCCGCTGGCGACCGAAATCGCCGCGGCCGGTGTGGGCGCCGCTCTTGAACAGCTGATGCCCGAGCCCGCGCCCGAGGCGCCGCATACGGTCGAAGCCGAGCCGGCGCCAGAACCGGAAGCGCCTGTGCTGGCGGTTCAGGACCTTGAGCCCGCGCCGCCGCCGGTGATCGACGAATACGCGCCAGATGCGCCGGTCGCCGACGAACCGGTCCAGATCGTCACCGTCGCCCGCGCGCCGGAGCCGGAGCCGGAGGCGCCCGCGGCGCCGGTGATGACCGTCGTCGAACTGCCGCAGCCCGAGCCGACGCCGACTCCCGCTCCGGTGCTGGCGGTGGTCAATGGCGATGTCGGCTTCACCCTGACGCCTGCGCCTGAAGCCGCGGTCGAAACCCTGTCGGACGACGCCTTCCGTATCGATCTGCCCGAGCCCGCCAACGAGTCGGCGCCTGGCCTGTTCGACGTGACCTTCGCCGAGCCTGTTCATCAGGGCGGGGCGACCCGGCCGCTGGTCAACGAGGACTACATCCGCCGCCTGGTCCGTGAGGACGAGATGGCTGACCTGGGCGGCGACTTTGCCTTCGAGACCCCGACCGAGCCGGCCCGCATCCAGGGCTTGCCGCTGCTGGGCCTCGGCCTGGGGGGCATGGCCCTGTTCGCCGGGGGCGTGGCCTGGGGGCTCAACGCCAACGGCGGCGAAGGGCTGCTGAACCCGCTGGTGATCAGCTGGGGCGCCGGCCTGACCGGGATCGTGATGGCCGGCTTCGCCGCCTGGCGCTGGCTGGACGGCATGGCAGGCGCTCCGTTCGACGATGAAGACGAGGCCGAGGCGGCCGAAGAGGACGGCGAGCGGGCCCAGGCCTGATCGCACGTGCAGCCGGCTTGGGGGAGCCGGCGCGCCCCGCGGATCGGGCGGTCCGCGGGGCGCTTATGCGTTCGCCCGCCGCAATGCCCGCCGCAATGCCCGCCGCAATGCCCGCCGCAATGCCCACCGCAATGATCGTGCGTGCCGACCCGGTTTGAGCGTGCTAATTCCCCCCTCATGACCGGACCTTCCATGGATTTCGGCCTCGGCGAGACCGCCGACGCCATTCGCGAAACCACAGCCCGTTTCGCCGCCGACCGCATCGCGCCGATGGCGGCCGACATTGATCGCGACAACCATTTCCCCCGCGAGCTCTGGCCCGAGATGGGCGACCTGGGCCTGCACGGCATCACGGTGGAGGAGGAATTCGGCGGCCTCGGCCTCGGCTACCTCGAGCACGTCGTCGCCATGGAGGAGATCAGCCGCGCCTCGGCCTCGATCGGCCTCAGCTACGGCGCCCATTCCAACCTCTGCGTGAACCAGATCCGGCGTTGGGCGACGCCGGAGCAGAAGCGCCGCTACCTGCCGAAGCTGATCAGCGGCGAACATGTCGGCTCCCTGGCCATGAGCGAGGCCGGCGCCGGCTCCGACGTGGTCTCGATGACCCTGCGCGCCGACCGCCGCGGCGACCGCTTCGTGCTGAACGGGACCAAGTTCTGGATCACCAACGCGCCGCACGCCGACACCCTGGTCGTCTACGCCAAGACCAGCCCGGATGAGGGCAGCCGCGGCATCACCGCCTTCCTGATCGAAAAGGGGATGAAGGGCTTCAGCGTCTCGAAGAAGCTCGACAAGATGGGCATGCGCGGGTCCGACACCGCAGAGCTGGTCTTCGAGGACTGCGAGGTTCCGGAAGAGAACATCATGGGTCCGGAGAACGGCGGCGTCGGCGTCCTGATGAGCGGCCTCGACTATGAGCGCGCTGTGCTGTCGGCCGGCCCCCTGGGCATCATGCAGGCCTGCCTGGACGCGGTCCTGCCCTACGTCCGCGACCGCAAGCAGTTCGGAAAGCCGATCGGGTCCTTCCAGCTGATGCAGGGCAAGGTGGCGGACATGTATGTCGCGCTGAACTCGGCCCGCGCCTACGTCTATGCCGTGGCCCGGGCCTGCGACGCCGGCAAGACCACCCGCTTCGACGCCGCCGGCGCCATCCTGCTGGCCAGCGAAAACGCCATGAAGGTGGCCAATGAGGCCATCCAGGCGCTGGGCGGCGCCGGCTATACGAAGGAATGGCCGGTCGAGCGCTACCTGCGCGACGCCAAGCTCTACGACATCGGCGCGGGGACCAACGAGATCCGCCGGTTCCTGATCGGGCGGGAGCTGGTGGGGGGGTAACCTCTGCGAACTTTCATGCTATAGTTCTGGCATGACAAACCTTGAGCTCTATCTTTCGCGTGAACGGGGGAGGGCGAGCGCCTTGGCGCGGGCCGCCGGCGTATCCAAGGGCGGCCTGAGTTCGATCAAGAGCGGCAAGGCCCGACCGTCCCCTGATCTGGCCAAGAGGATCGAGACCGCGACGGGTGGCGAGGTGACAGCGGCCTCCCTGCTCGGCATCGAGAACATCGCGCCGGAATCCAGGGCCAGGCCGCTCAACGACGGTCGGTGGTTCGCCCCTGTTGGGACGGATAGCCCGGTCGAGCTGCCTGCGGAGCTGCTTCGGGCCTTCGGTTTCGAGCCGGGCGATGCGGTTATCTTCCGACGGACCGACGACGGCGTCTTGATGAGCTCTCAGCGGAAGGCCATCCGCCGCATACAGGATGACCTGGCCAAACTGGTTCGACCGGGTGAAAGCATCGTCGATGAATTGATCGCCGAGCGTCGTGCGGAAGCGGCGCGTGAGTGACGTTCTCGACTCGTCCGCACTGCTGGCGTTCCTGTTCCGGGAGCCTGGCGGGACGGCAGTCGAAGCACGCCTTCAGGGCGGTATGATTTCGGCGGTGAATGCTGCCGAGGTGATCGCGAAGCTTGTTGACCGGGGTTACCGCGACGAGGCGGCTCTGGCCGTCTGGACCGAGCTGGCCATGGATGTCATCGACTATGATCTTGAACAGGCCAAGCAAAGCGGCCTGCTGCGGCGATCAACGATGAGTATGGGCCTGTCTCTCGCCGATCGCGCCTGCCTGACCCTCGCCGCCCGCCTGGGCGCGACGGCGGTTACGGCCGACCGCGCCTGGGTCCGGCAGGATCTCGGTATCGCTGTCGAACTGGTGCGCTGATGCGACGAGCAGCGGTCGTCCTTGCCCTGTTGCTCACCGGCTGCGTCAGCGTCGACATCGATGGGTCGTCTTCCATCTGCCGGCCCGGCCTGGCGCCCAAGATCACGGCCGACCTTTACTTCGGACGCAACATCGGCCCTTCGCTTGCCGTCTCCGACGCGGACTGGGCCCTGTTCGTGGACGAGGAGATCACGCCGCGCTTCCCGGACGGCCTGTCGGTCAGCGACATCGCCGGCCAGTGGAAGGGCGAGGACGGCCTTGTCGTCCGCGAACCCGCCAAGGTCGTGATGATCGTGCTGTCGGGCGAGCAGGGCGAGTACGCCAGGCTCGACGCTGTCCGCGACGCCTACCGCAAGCGCTTCCGGCAGGAGTCGGTGATGCTGGTTGAACGCCAGGCCTGCGTGGGCTTCTAGGCGTAGCCCCGGACATGCGAACGGCCGCCGGGGCGCCCCGGCGGCCGTTCCATCGTCTTGCCGCGGTCACGGCATTAACGCTTCGCGCTGATCAGGCGCTGACCTCCGCCGTGGCGGAAGACCAGGTCATGCGTTGCGACCGAGGGCTCATACGATGAGACACGTGGTCACCTCCTTTCAGCTGTTGAACAGGACCTTCACTATGGGTCCTGTTTCCGGAGTCGCAAACCCTGATTTCGCGGGCCGCGACAACTTGCTTTCAGGTGCGTTGTTCAGGTCACTTCAGCTTCTGGACCTCCATCGGGCAGACGTCTCCCAGCCGTTTCGCCGAGGTGCTCGCCACGGCCGAGACCCGCACGCCGGCGACCTTGCCCGACAGGTTGGCTGTCAGGGTGAAGGCGGTCGGGGAATAGGTCCCGGTGGCCGTCACATTGACCTTGCGCCCGCGCTTGTCGACACAGGTTCCCTTGAAGAACATCTTGCCGTCGGCCACCCGCTTTTCCGGATAGGTGCAGGTGTAGTGGCGGTTGATCCTGCCCGACATGACCTTGTCGACATCCTTGGGCGTGATGCAGCGACGCTCGTGGTCCACGTCCTTGATGATGAAGTTGAGCGTGTTGGTGCTTTCCCACCATCCCGGCTGGATGGTCGTCGGCTCCTGGGCCACGGCGGGAGCGGCGAGCAGGCCGACGGCGGCGAGCGAAGCGAGGATGCGGATGGTGTTCATGGGTCCGTGTCTTGCGTGGAAAGCGTGGCGGTCTTTTTGGCCTGTCGCGCATGAATGCACGATGACCGGCCGCTGCAAACAGGTGTAGGCGAGGTTCATGCCGAGTTGGGATCCCGACGTCTACGAGCGGTACAGGGTCTACCGCGACCGTCCCGCCCTGGACCTGATGGTCCAGATCCCGCCGCATGACTTCAACGAGATCTGGGACCTGGGCTGCGGGACCGGCGAGCACGCCGCCTTGCTGGCCGCCCGGCATCCGGGAGCGAGGGTGCATGGCCTGGACTCCAGCCCCGACATGCTGGCCGCCGCCCGTCGCCGCGTCGTGGACGTCGACTGGGTGCTGGCCGGGGTCGAGGCGTGGGTCCCGACCGTCGCGCCGGACCTGATCTTCAGCAACGCCGCCCTGCAGTGGCTGCCGGATCACCAGGCACTGTTTCCGCGCCTGGCCGCCGGGCTGGCGAGCGGCGGCGTCTTCGCCTGCCAGATGCCGATGGCCTTCGAGACGCAGCACCACCGCATCCTGCGCGAGACGGCGGAGCAGGGGGCCTGGGCCTCGCTGGCCGCGTCGGCGCGGCTTATCCAGCCGACACCGTCGATGGACGACTACTACGGCTGGCTGGCCCCGCTTTGCGGCGAGATCGACCTGTGGACGACGACCTATCTCCATGCGCTGGAGGGCGATGATCCGGTGGTCGAGTGGATGCGCGGCACGGGGCTGCGCCCCTATCTCGACGTCCTGACCGACGCGGGCCTGCGCGAGGCCTTCCTGGACGCGTTCCGGGCGCGGATCGCCGACGCCTTCCCCGTCCGCGAGGACGGCGTGACCCTGTTCCCGTTCCCGCGGATGTTCATGGTCGCGACGCGGCGCTAGAGCATGCCCGGGTCAGATGGAATCATCTGACCCGGATCAGCATGCTCTAGATTCAAACACTTAGAGCGCGTTCGGGCGGCGGAACCGCGTACACTTCCGCCTAACGCGCTCTAGCGCCGCCGGCGCAGGTCCGTCACCGGGTGCGTCAGCGCGTCCAGCGACGCGATCGCCGCCTTGTGGCCCAGGGCGATGGTCGGGTCGTAGGCCTTCCAGTCGCGCAGATCGACACCCTCGACGTTGGGCAGGATCAGCAGATCGGTGGCCTGGCGCGAGGCGGTGATCTCGCGCCCGGTGGAGACCGTGGCGGTGCGCATCAGCAGCGCCACGATCGGCGGGCCCTTGCGCCACTCGCCCGACAGAATCCAGCGCCAGACGGAGGAGGGGCGGGCGACGTCGTCGGCGCTGATGCTGCGGCCGCGGGTCACGTCCACGCCGACCACGGGGCCCAGGTGCATCGACCGCATCACGTCGGTCGGGAAGTTCTTCATGATCGCCCCGTCGACCAGCACGTCGTTGCCGTCGATGGCCGGCGGCATGACGCCGGGCAGGGCGATGGTCGCCCGCAGCGCCGTGCGCAGGACGCCCATCCTGTGCAGGTGATAGGCGCCGGTGGTCAGGTTAGACGACACGCAGAAGAACGGCAGCCACAGGTCGGCGATGTCGACCTCCTCGAAGTGGTCGCGCAGGCGGTGGCGGACCTTCTCGCCCAGGGTCATGGCGATCAGCGGGAAGGCGATGTCGTCCAGCGGGCTGGAGTCGACGAAGGCGGCGCGGATGCGGGCGTCCATCTCCGCCTCTTCCCAGCCCATGGCCACCCCGGCGGCAATCACCGCCCCCATCGAGGCGCCGCCGACGAAGTCGATCGGCACATTGCGCTCGCGCAGCGCCTTGATCGCGCCGATGTGGGCATAGGCCCGCGCGCCGCCGCCGGACAGCACCAGCCCCACCGACCGTCCGGTCAGCACCCGCGCCAGCCGCTCCAGGTCAGACTGGCGCCCGTCCTTAACATGGAACAGCCGGGCCGCGCCGGTGGCGGTCAGCCAGGCCGCCGAACCGACCGGCCGGCGGCAGTCCGCCCGCTGGACCAGGATCAGGTCGACCAGCTGCTGCTCCTGCAGGGGTTCGGAGGCGTGGCTCTCGAACGCTGTCGGGGGCGGGCGGTCTCCGCGCCCTATGCGGAAGAGCCGGTCCACCTGCCGGCCGACCAGTGGTTTCCAGGCCGTCTCGCCGAACTCGGCGGCATAGAGGACGTAGTCGTAGTCGGCCTCGGTGTTGGAGAACCACTCGGTCGGGGCGTGGGTGGCCTCGGAGCCGACGACGGTGACCGAGAAACCCAGCCGGGCGATACACAGCGCGATCTTCTCGACCAGGGGGCGGATCTTGCGGCCGGCGTCGGTGGGGATGAAACCGAACACCGTGGGATCGCCGTTGCTGGCCGCCGCGCCGGTCGCCTGGCGCATGCGCAGGATCATCAACTTCGCCAGCTCAGTCATCACCGCCGGATCGGCCTCGGCGGCGGCGAAGAAGTCATCGCGCGACAGGGCCAGGATCTCGGAGTCGCGCAACGCCACGACCTGGCCCGAGTGGGGAGCGCCGGCGATCAGCGCCATCTCCCCGGCCGGTTCGCCCGGCCGGATGACGCCCAGGAACTGCCGTTCCTGACCCTCTTCCTTGCGGAAGGCGCCCAGTCGCCCGGCCTTGAGAAGGTAGAGCTCGCTGGCCGGCTCGCCGGCCGCGTAGAGGTGTGCCCCGCCCGGCAGGGAGAACCAGCGCGCGGCGCCGCTCAGCCGCTCGACAGCGAACAATCTCTCCAGCGCGGTGTCGTTCTCACGGTCGATCATCGGGCCCCACGCTGGGAGGCTAGCGCGGGCGGTGAGTCGTTTCTAACGGCCTCTGCCGCGCCCGGGCGCGGGGAGGATTGGCGAGGCCCCGCGGAACACGCTATGCCTCGGCCATGCCGAAGCTGAGCACGACCGTCGACACCAACTCGGAGGCCTTCCGCAAGAATCTTGCGGTCAACACGGCCCTCGCCGAAGAGCTTCACCTGCACGTCGCCCGCGCCGCCCTGGGCGGCGACGAACGGTCCCGCGAGCGCCATACCGCGCGGGGCAAGCTGCTGCCGCGCGAGCGGGTCGAGCGGCTGCTGGACCCCGGCTCGCCCTTCCTGGAGATCGGCCAGCTGGCCGCCCACGCGCTCTACGGCAAGGACGACATCCCCGGCGCCGGGATCATCACCGGCATCGGCCGGGTGTCGGGTCGCGAGGTGATGATCGTCGCCAACGACGCCACGGTGAAGGGCGGCACCTACTACCCGATGACGGTCAAGAAGCACCTGCGGGCGCAGGAGATCGCGCTGCAGAACCGGCTGCCCTGCATCTATCTGGTCGACAGCGGCGGGGCGAACCTGCCGCACCAGGCCGAGGTGTTTCCCGACCGCGACCACTTCGGCCGCATCTTCTACAACCAGGCCCGGATGAGCGCCGAGGGCATCAGCCAGATCGCCTGCGTCATGGGCAGCTGCACCGCCGGCGGCGCCTATGTGCCGGCCATGTCCGACGAGACGGTGATCGTGCGCGGCGCCGGCGAGGAGAGCCAGGGCACCATCTTCCTGGCCGGTCCGCCGTTGGTGAAGGCCGCCACGGGCGAGGTGATCTCGGCCACGGACCTGGGGGGCGCCGACGTCCATGGCCGCCGCAGCGGGGTCGTCGACCATGTCGCCGCCAATGACGAGCATGCGCTGGAGATCGTCCGCTCGATCGTCGGCAACCTGAACACGGTCAAGACGCTGGACATCGATGTCCGCGAGCCGAAGCCGCCGGTGTTCGACCCGAAGGACATCTACGGCGTCGTCCCGGCCGACGTCCGCGCCCCCTACGATGTGCGCGAGGTCATCGCCCGCCTTGTGGACGGCAGCGAGTTCGACGAGTTCAAGCCGCTCTATGGCACGACCCTGGTCACCGGCTTCGCCCGCATCTGGGGCTATCCGGTCGCCATCCTGGCCAACAACGGCGTGCTGTTCAGCGAGGCGGCGCTGAAGGCCGCGCATTTCATTGAACTTGCCTGCAAGCGCCGGATTCCGCTGGTGTTTCTGCAGAACATCTCGGGCTTCATGGTCGGCGGCAAGTACGAGGCCGGCGGCATCGCCAAGGACGGGGCCAAGATGGTCACCGCCGTCGCGTCCGCCAATGTCCCCAAGTTCACGGTCCTGATCGGCGGCAGCTTCGGGGCCGGCAACTACGGTATGTGCGGCCGGGCCTACAGCCCCCGCTTCCTGTTCACCTGGCCCAACAGCCGCATCAGCGTCATGGGCGGCGAGCAGGCCGCCAGCGTCCTGGCCACCGTCCACCGCGACGTCGACAAATGGACGCCGGAGGAGGCCGAGGCCTTCAAGGCCCCGGTGCGCCAGAAGTACGAGGACGAGGGCAACCCCTACTACGCCACGGCCCGGATGTGGGACGACGGGGTGATTGATCCAGCGCAGACCCGCGATGTGCTGGGTCTGGCAATCTCGGCCAGTCTCAACGCCCCGGTGCCGGAGACGACCTTCGGCGTGTTCAGGATGTGACCATGATCGCTTTATCGTTCTTTCTGGCGCTCGCCGCCGGCCCGATGGTCCAGGTTCCCGTCGAGGACCCGAGGCTTCCGGCCGGGGAGCTCGCCCTGGTCGGGGACACCGCGAGCGGCTCTCTCTACTTCGCCCCGGGCAGCTTCAAGCGCTCGGACCTGCCCGGCCTTGTGCGCGGGACCGTGATCGTGGTCACCCCGGCCGAGCCGACGAGGCCGCTGCAGGTGGCCCGTCTCTGGATCAATTGCCGGAAGCAGGTCTTCCAGGTTTCGGCCGGCCGGGCCTACAACGCCGAAGGCGTTGAAATCGGCCGCACCGCCTATGCGCCGGACGCGCCCATTCCCGCTGGCTCGCCGATCGCGACCCTGGCCGATGCCCAGTGCGCGGCCGATCCGGCCGTCGCTTCGCAGGCTTTCACCCTGTTGAAGGACTGGCGCGCCGCGCTGGCCCGTCCCACCACGCCGAGGACCACCCCATGACCAATCCCATCGCCGACCCCCTCGTCGAGCTGACCGACACCGACGCGCTCAGCGCACTGGTGGAGCTCGACGCCAGCCCGTCGGGCGTGGCGGTGATCACGATTAACCGGCCGGACCGCAAGAACGCCTTCAACGCCGAGGTGATCGCAGCCCTGAGCCAGCACTTCGACACGCTGAAGGACGCCGACGGCGTGCGCATCGTCTTCCTGCGCGGGGCCGGCGGGGCGTTCAGCGCCGGGGCGGACCTGGAGTGGATGCGCTCGGCCGCCGACTGGACGGTGGCGGAGAACCGCGCCGACGCCCTGCTGCTGGCCGAGATGCTGCTGGCCCTGCGCGAACTGCCGCAGTTCACCGTGGCGCTGGTCGAGGGCCCGGCCTTCGGCGGCGGCGCCGGTCTTGTCGCCGCCTGCGACTACGCCGTGGCCGCGCCGGACGCGAAGTTCTCCTTCTCCGAGGTCAAGCTGGGCCTGGTCGCCGCCACCATCAGCCCGCATGTGGTCAGCGCCATCGGCCCGCGCCGGGCCAAGAGCCTGTTCGCCACCGGCCGCATCTTCGACGCCGCCTTCGCCGAGAAGATCGGCCTGGTCGACGAGGTGGTCGCCGCCGCCGCCGACCTCGACGACGCCATGGAGCGGCTGTCGACCGAGATCATGGCCTGCGCGCCGGGCGCCGTGGCCGCGTCCAAGGCCCTGGTCGACGACATCGCCGGCCTGCCGATCGACGAGGAGCTGCTGGAGGAGACCGCCAGGCTGATCGCCGACCGTCGCGCCAGCGAGGAAGGGCAGGAGGGCGTCCGCGCCTTCCTCGACAAGCGCAAGCCCGGCTGGGCCGAGTAGGCGATGGCGAAGGGGGTCAGGAAACCGGCGAACCCGAAGGGGCCGCCCTGCGCCAACTGCGGCGAACCGCTGATCGGCCACTGGTGCCACGCCTGCGGACAGAAGGCGCATCTGCACCACAAGCTGTCGCATCTGCTGGAGGAATTCGCCGAAGGGATCGCGCATTTCGACGGTCGACTGTGGCGGACCCTGCCGGTGCTGGCCCTGAACCCGGGGCGCCTCAGCCGCGAATGGCGCGAGGGCAAGCGCATGCGCTACGTCGCGCCGCTGCACGTCTTCCTCTTCGCCGTCTTCCTGATGTTTGTCGCGCCGTCCCTGACGGGCCAGAAGCTCATCAACTTCGGCGATTCCGGCCTTGCCGGCGCCCCGGTGGATGTCAACGTCAACCTGGGCGATGACTCGATCCAGCCCGGAAACGCCGTCACGTCACCGGAAAAGTCGCTTCAGAAGAAGATCGAGCACAAGCTCGAGGATCCGGAGTTCCTCGCCTACAAGCTCTCCAGCCTGGCCTACAAGCTGTCGTTCGTCATGGTCCCGATCAGCATGGGCATCCTCTGGCTGCTTCAGCTCGGCAGGCGGGGCTTCACCCTTTACGACCACGCGGTCGTGTCCCTGTACGGGCTCGGCTTTTCGGCCCTGATGATCACGCTGATATCGGTCATTCCGGGCGCGAGCGACAACGGCTATGTCAGCATGGCCTCGACCCTGGCCCTGGCGCTCCATGCCGCCGGGCACCTGAAGGGGGCCTATCGCCTCAGCTGGTTTGGCGCGACCGTCCGCGCCGCCCTGCTGTCGGCGCTGACGATCCTGGGCTTTGGCCTGTTCCTCCTCGGCGTGGCGACTTTGGGATTTCTCGCATGATCACGTCCCTGCTCATCGCCAACCGGGGCGAGATCGCCCGCCGGATCATCCGTACCGCCCGCAGGCTCGGGGTGCGGACCGTGGCCGTCTATTCCGAGGCCGACGCCGGCGCGCCGCACGTCGCCGAGGCCGACGAGGCGGTGCTGATCGGCCCGGCCCCGGCCCGCGAGAGCTACCTGGTCGCGGAGAAGATCCTGGCGGCGGCGAAGCAGACAGGCGCCCAGGCCATCCACCCCGGCTACGGCTTTCTGAGCGAGAACGCCGCCTTCGCCCAGGCGGTGAAGGACGCGGGCCTGGTCTGGGTCGGCCCGCCGCCGGCCGCCATCAACGCCATGGGCCTTAAGGACGCCGCCAAGAGCCTGATGATCGCCGCCGGCGTGCCCTGCACCCCGGGCTACCTCGGCGATGACCAGTCCGAGGAACGTCTCGCGACCGAGGCCAAGGCCATCGGCTTCCCGGTGCTGATCAAGGCCGTGGCCGGCGGCGGCGGCAAGGGCATGCGCAAGGTCGAGGCGGAGGGTGATTTCCTCGCTGCGCTGGCCAGCTGTCGGCGCGAGGCCGCCGCCAGTTTCGGCGACGACAGGGTGCTGCTGGAGAAGTACGTCACCCGGCCGCGCCACATTGAGGTGCAGGTGTTTGGCGACAGCCACGGCAACGTCGTCCACCTCTATGAGCGCGACTGCTCGCTGCAGCGCCGCCACCAGAAGGTCATCGAGGAGGCCCCGGCGCCCGGCATGGACGAAGCGACCCGCGAGGCCGTGACCGCCGCCGCCGTCAAGGCCGCCCGCGCCGTGAACTACGAGGGCGCCGGGACGGTCGAGTTCATCGCCGACGCCAGCGAAGGCCTGCGCGCCGATCGCATCTGGTTCATGGAAATGAACACCCGCCTGCAGGTCGAACACCCGGTCACCGAGATGGTCACCGGCCAGGACCTGGTCGAGTGGCAGCTCCGCGTCGCGTCCGGCGAACCGCTGCCGCTGAAGCAGGACGAGATCACGCTGGACGGCTGGGCGATGGAGGCCCGGCTCTACGCGGAGAACCCGGCGACGGGGTTCCTGCCGAGCACCGGCCCGCTGACGCACTTCCGGCTGCCGGAAGATTCCCTCTCCCGGAGGGAGAGGGAGGGGCCCGACGGCGAAGCCGGCGGGAGGGTGAGGGCTTACGCCGCCGGCGTCTCACCCCCTCAACCTCCCACGCCCTCTGGGCGCGGGCCCCTCCTTCTCCCCCTGGGAGAAGGGGTCAGGGTCGACAGCGCGGTCGAGGAGGGCGGCGAGGTCACGCCCTTCTACGACCCGATGATCGCCAAGCTGATCTCCCATGGGGCCACGCGGGAAGAGGCCGCCGAACGGCTGGCCGACGCCTGCGGTTCGGTGGAAGTCTGGCCGGTGAAGACGAACGCGGCGTTCCTTGCGAAGTGCGCGAGCCACCCGGACTTCGTAGCGGGCGACGTGGACACGGGCTTCATCGAGCGGCGGCTGGCTACACTGGTCGCTCAGCAGGCGCCGGTGGCCGTTGTCCAAGCCGTACTCGCCATCGCGGCTTCCCGAGATTCCGATCAGTCGTTCGCGACGTTCCAGACAGCTCCGCTTGGACCTTGGGCACCCAACGGCGAGGGCCTTTTCGGTTTCCGATTGAACACCGCCGGCCGTTACGCTCGCATGGCCTCGGTGAACGAGCAGACCGTGAGGGGGGATGCCAGTCCTGGGCATGGCGACTTCAACCCGTGGCAAGTCGAGGTCGCTGGCGAAGCGGCTCTGGTCGATGTCCGGTACGACGACGTCCTCGTCGGCGACGATGCCTTCACGAAGGTTGATCTGGTGGATCGTACGCTGCTGTTCGTAGGCGGGGACGTCTTCGAAACCGTCATCGACGGCTGGCGCGAAAGCGCCGGGGCGGCGGAGGAGGGCGGTGACGGCGCTGTCATCTCCCCCATGCCGGGCAAGATCGTCTCGGTCTCGGTCAAGGCCGGCGATACGGTGACCAGGGGCCAGACGCTGCTGGTGCTGGAGGCCATGAAGATGGAACACGCCCTGGCCGCGCCGTTCGACGGCGTCGTCGCCGAGCTCTCCGCCGAGGCCGGCGGGCAGGTCAGCGAAGGCGTGGTGCTGGTGAAGCTGGAAGCGGCCTGACGCCGCCCTCGTGAAAGGATGCTGCAAATGAGGACTTCGTTCATCGCGCTTGGCCTTGCCGCCTGCCTCGCCCTGCCGGCGACGGCCTCCGCGCGGGACGCAACGTCGGACGACATCAAGTGCGTGGCCGTGGGCCTCAAGCTGTCGGGCATGGCTGACCCGGAGGTCGCGCAGGCCGGTGCGTTGACCGCCTTCTATTTCGCCGGGCGGGTCGAGGGCCGAAGCCCCTCCGTCGATGTCATGGCGTCGGCGGTCGATGCGCTCGCGGCGATGAGCCCCGCCGAGACCCAGGCCAACAGCGTGCGCTGCGGCAAGCTGCTTGAGGCCAAGGGCGCGGAATGGGTCGCCAAGGGCAAGGAACTCGAGGCTCGCGGCAAGTGAGGCTTGTGTGCCCCTCCACCTGATCAAGCTCTGTGTCGGCATCGACAGCGTCGCGGACCTGCGGGCCTGGCGGGCGCATCGGGCGGCGCAGGGGCATCGGTCAGTCGCGCCGACGCGCCAGACGCCCAAGCGGGCCGCCGAGCTGCTGGACGGCGGCTCGCTCTACTGGGTGATCAAGGGCCAGGTGCTGGTCCGCCAGGCGATCGACGAGATCATGACAGAGGAGGGCGGGCCGCAACCCTGCCGCATCTACCTCAAGCCCGACCTCATCGAGACCGCACCGCAGCCGCGCCGCGCCTTCCAGGGCTGGCGTTACCTCGAGGCCGCCGACGCGCCGCCGGACCTGGCGGTGGCGGAAGGTGAGGCGGTGCCGCAGGACCTGGCGCGGCAGCTGCGGGAGCTGGGGGCGTGGTAGGGGCTGTGCGTCCTTCGACACGCCGCTTCGCGGCTGCTCAGGATGACGTAAAGGGAAAGCTATAATCCTACGTCATGCTGAGCAGCGCCGCAGGCGCGTGTCGAAGCACGCAGGGCCTACACCCCCCAGTTATCGATCAGTCGCGTCCGGCCCATCCAGGCCGCGACGAACACCCGCGCCCCGGCTCCCACCGGACCAGGACCCAGCCGCTCCAGCGTCCCGCCGTCGCGGACCTCGACGTAGTCGATCTTGCCAAAGCCCGCCTCGCCCAGGATCGCCTTGACCCGGCCCTCGATGCCGTCGGCGGCCTGGCCTTCGCGCAGCCAATCGACGGCGGCGGCCATGGCGGCGGGCAGGGCGCTGGCGGCTTCACGCTCTTCCGGCGTCAGGTAGGCGTTGCGCGAGGACAGGGCCAGGCCGTCGGCCTCGCGGCGGGTCGGCCCGCCGACGATCTCGACGCCAAGGTCCAGGTCGCGGGCCATGCGCTTGATGACCTGAAGCTGCTGGTAGTCCTTCTCGCCGAAGACGGCGACATCGGGCCGGCACTGGTTCAGAAGCTTGGCGACCACCGTGGCCACCCCGCCGAAGAAGTGCGGCCGCGCGACGCCCTCCAGCGGCTCGGAGACTCCGGTGGCGACGTTGACCGTGGTGGCGAACCCCTCGGGATACATCTCGGCCACGGTCGGGGCGAACAGCAGGGCGCAGCCGGCGGCGGCCAGCAGCGCGGTGTCGTGGTCCTCACCGCGTGGATAGGCCTCGAAGTCCTCGTGCGGCGCGAACTGGGTCGGGTTGACGAAGATCGAGGCCACCGTGCGGTCGGCCAGTTCATTGCCCAGCCGGACCAGCGACAGGTGCCCCTCATGCAGGGCGCCCATGGTCGGGACCATGGCCACGCGCAGGCCCTCGCGCTTCCAGGCGGAGACCTGGGCGCGCAGGGCGGCGACGGTGCGGACGACGGGGAGGGGACTCTGAACCATGGCGCGCGGCTTATCGCGCGGCGTTCCCCTGTGACAAGCCGCCTGTGGACAAATCGTCCCGTGCGATTGCAGGGCTGACGCTACGGGTGTCTCGTTGGGTAAGGCCCGGCGCTGAGTCGGTGTTGAAGCGGGACCACGACATGGCCACCACACAGCCACACGTCATCGTCATCGGGAACGAGAAGGGCGGCGCCGGCAAGTCGACCATCGCCGTTCACCTGGCCAGCGGCCTGTTGCACGGCGGCGCCTCGGTCGCGGTGATCGACCTGGACCTGCGCCAGTCGTCGACCGGGCGGTTCTTCAACAATCGTCAGCTCTGGAGCGCGTCCAACGGCGTCGTCCTGCCCCAGCCGCTGGCCCGCCACCCGGCCGAGGACGGCGTGGCCCTGGCCCGGGCGCCGGACGCCGAGCAGGTCGAGCGCTTCCACGAGGCCTTCGACCGCGCCCGCCAGGACGCCGAGTTCGTGGTCATCGACACCCCCGGCGGCGACACCGCCCTGTCGCGCACCGCCCACGCCCATGCCGACATGGTCGTCACCCCGATGAACGACAGCTTCGTCGACTTCGACATGCTGGGTCACGTCGATCCGGTGACGCTCGAGCTTCAGAAGCCGGGCCTCTATTCCGAAATCGTCTGGGAGGCCCGCAAGGCCCGCGCCCTGGCGGGACAGCGGGCGCCGCTCGACTGGGTCGTGCTGCGCAACCGCCTGGCCAGCGTCGAGGCCCGCAACCGCAAGCGGATCGACGACCGGCTGACGGCGCTCGCCAAGCGGGTCGGCTTCCGGGTCGCCTCGGGCCTGCGCGACCGGGTCATCTACCGCGAGCTGTTCCCGTTCGGCCTGACGGTCGCCGACCTGTCGCCGAAGGTGCGACCGATCCCGGTGTCGCTGACCCACGTCGCCGCCCGGCAGGAACTGCGGGCCCTGCTGCATGCGGTGGGCCTGTCGGCCTGGACCGGCGAACGATTGCTCGCCGCCGAGTAGCGGCCGGGCTACAAGCGCGGTCATGATCTACATCCTGATCGGCGTCGCCCTGTTTGTCCTGCTCGTCTGGGTCGGACGCAGGGCGCGTCCGCTTCTGCAGCAGCGCGAGATGAAGATCCTCGCCGGCAGCATCGGCGGGGCCATCGTCGCGGCGGGCGGCCTGCTGGCCGCGAGCGGGCGCTACATCCCGGGGGCGATCCTGTCGGCGGTGGGCGTCGGTCTGGTCTTCATCGGGCGCGGGGCCCCGGCGCGGCCCGCCGAACCTGCGGATGACGCCGCCATCTCGGAAGCGCGGGAGATCCTCGGCGTCGGGCCTGACGCCACCCGCGAGGAGATCCAGGCCGCCTACGGCCGCTTGATCCGCGCCGTCCACCCCGACGCCGGCGGCACCAGCGGTCTGGCGGCGCGGCTCAACGCGGCGCGGGACACGCTGCTGAAGCGGTAGCACATGCGGTCGGAGTAGAGGGAGGTGAGCGGTCGCACCTCTACGTACTCCGCTCACCCCGGCGAATGCCGGGGCCCAGATTCAGGCTCAGCATTCTTGAACATGACCGAAGTCCGGCGCTCGCAACTGGGTCCCGGCATTCGCCGGGATGAGCGGATCGGGGACTAGGGCGCGATGACCATGCAGGCCTGCTTCTTGGCCTTGAGGGTCTTGCAGGCGGCGCGGGCGGCGTCGGCGGTCATGCCTTCGAACCGGACACGGAAGTAGCCGCCGACGGCGCCGCCGATGTCCGCTTCGGCCTCGGAGAAGGCCGAGGCGAAGCGCCTCTGGATCAACTTCAGCTGCTGGCGCGCCTGGTCCCGGGACTTGAAGGCGCCGGCCTGGACCACATACTGGCCGCGTGGCTTCTTCGGCGCGGCCTTCCTGGCCGGCGTCGGCTTGCTCACCGGATCGGCGATCGGCGCCATCGTGCGCTGGATCGCCATCGGGGTGGAGGGCGCGGGCCCATCGGTCAGCACGACGCGCAGGCCGGCGATCTCGCCGGAGTCGCCCATGGCGGTCGGCGGCCGGATCACCGGGCCCTCGATCACCGGCTCGAACATGGACTGGGCCACGGTGATGGACTCGCCCAGCGAGCGGCGCTTGAGCACGTCAAAGCCGGTCAGCAGCAGGTCCTCGACGTGGTCGTCGCGCGTCACCGTCGAGCGGCCGCCCAGAACCACGGCGATCAGCCGACGGCCGTCGCGCACGGCCGAGGCCGCCAGATTGAAGCCCGAGGCGTTGATGTAGCCGGTCTTGAGGCCGTCCATGCCGGCGAACTGGCCCATCAGCCGGTTGTGGCTCGTGATCAGCCGGCCGCGGAAGTAGAAGGCGTTGATGCTGAAGTAGCCGTAGTACTGCGGAAAATCGCGCATCACGGCGCGCGACATGATGGCGATGTCGCGGGCGCTGGAGATCTGACGGTTGTCGGGCAGGCCGGACGCGTTCACGAACCGCGTGTTGCTCATGCCCAGCTCCTGGCCGCGCAGGGTCATCAGGGCGGCGAAGCGCTGCTCGGTGCCGGCGATATGCTCTGCAAGGGCCACGGCCATGTCGTTGGCCGACCGTGTGGCCAGAGCCTTCAGCGCATCATCGACGCTGACCTGATCGCCGGCGGGCACGCCCAGCTTGGTCGGGGGCTGCGACGCGGCGCGGGCGGAAATCGTCACCATGTCCGTCGGCTTCACCCGGCCCTCGGACATCGCCTCCATGACCAGGTACATGGTCATGACCTTGGTGATCGAAGCGGGATAGCGCGGACTGTCGGCGCGCTTGGCGTAGAGGACTTCGCCGGTGTTGGCGTCGACCACGATGGCCGCGTACTTGGGTTCGCTGGCCGGAATGGACAGGTAGGGGACCTGGGCCTGCGCCAGGCCGGGCGCGACCAGACCAGCCGCCAGGATGGCGAACAGGGCAAGTGCGAGATGCGCGCGGCGGGCGGGCTGGAGCATGCTTCGTCCGTCGAATGGCTGACACGGGACGCACCCGAAAGTCCCTTCGGGCTGCCTCATTAGCATGCATGCTGTCGTCTTTCGCCAAAGTAAACAACTGTTGAGCGAACCGCCGCGCCCTTGCGGCGGGTGGTCGCGCCCAGGGCGCCGGCGCGGACCGATCGCGCATCGTGACACTTATTGTGCAGTGCACAAAATGTCGTTGACTGCTGCACTGCAACATGAAACAAGGATGACCAGCGGCGGCGACTCGTTCGCCGCCTCATCCCCTTTCCTCCAGGTCCTCCCCGACCACCAAAAGGAGCTTTCCGATGGCCACTGGCGCCGAAACCCTGAAGACCACCGTCGAGCAGTTCACCACCGCCGGCAATCAGGCGTTCAAGGACAACGTCGAGAAGTCGCTGGCGACGCTCAACGAAGTGAACACCTACTCCAAGAAGAACCTGGAAGCCGTCGTCGCCTCGGTGACCGCCGCCACCAAGGGCGCCGAAGCCCTCGGCGCGCAGGTCATGGCCTTCTCCAAGAAGTCCATGGAAGACCAGGTCGCCGCCGCCAAGGCGCTGGCCGGCGCCAAGAGCGTGCAGGAAGCCGTCGAGCTGCAGACCGCGTGGGTCAAGGCCGCGATGGAAGGCTACATGGCCGAAGCCTCGAAGATGGGCGAAGTCGTCGCCGCTTCGGTGAAGGACTCGGTCAAGCCGCTCAACGAGCGCGTCACCGCGACCGTCGAAAAGCTGCAAGCCGCGAAGTAAACGAACGCACGGGGCCGGCCCCTCTCCCCCCGGACAGCCGGTCAAGTTCGCGTGAAGGCCCGGGTTCCCCAACCCGGGCCTTTTTCACGTCCGCTTCCGTCCGTCGCCGACGCGGGCTAGAAGCGCGGCATGTCCAAGGTTGAACAACGCCTCGCCGCCGCCGGCATTACCCTGCCCAGCCCGGTCGCACCGATCGCCAACTACGTGCCGTTCGTGCGCAGCGGCAATCTCGTCCACATTTCCGGCCAGGTGTCCCTGGACGCCTCGGGCGGCATCACCGGCATCGTCGGCGAGGCCGTCGATCTGGAGACCGCCCAGCGCGCCGCGCGGCTGTGCGGCGTCAACCTGCTGGCCCAGATGCGCGCCGCCTGTGACGGCGACCTCGATCGCGTGGTCCGGGTGGTCAAGCTTGGCGGGTTCGTCCAGGCCGGCCCGGACTTCTTCGACATCCCCAGCGTCGTGAACGGCTGTTCCGACGTCATGGTCGAGGCGTTCGGCGAGGCCGGGCGTCACGCCCGCTCGGCGGTCGGCGTCTACCGCCTGCCGCGCAACTTCGCGGTCGAGGTCGACGCCGTGGTGGAGATCGCATGATGAAGCCCCGGGCGCGTCCGCAACCGCATGAGTTCGGCGAGGCCTGGGAGCTGTTGTTCGGCCCGGCCATCGCGCACCGCGGGCTGTGGACGCCAGACGGCGCGCCGGAGAACTCGCTGGGCGCCTTCCAGGCCGCCTGCGCCGGCGGTTACGGCATCGAGCTCGACGTCCAGATCACCGCTGACGGCGAGGCGGTGGTGTTCCACGACTACGGGCTGGAGCGGATGACCGGGGCCGAGGGCAGGCTGTCGGACCGCGCACTGCACGATCTGCGCGCCCTGCGGCTCAAGGGCACGGACGAGGGCATCCCGACCCTGGCCGAGGTGCTGGTCGAGGTCGGCCACCGCGCCATGATCCATATCGAGTTGAAGACGCCGTTCGGCGAGGTCGGCCCTCTGGAGAAGCGGGTCAGCGAGGTGCTGCTCGACCACAACGGCCCGACCTGCATCATCGGCTTCAACCCCTACAGCCACGCCTGGTTCGCCGACCACCATCCGCAGATCCTGCGGGGCCTGGACAGCTACCAGTGGGCCGACGACGGGGCCAGGCACCTGTCGCCGGAGATCCGCAAGTCGATGGCCAACCTCGAACAGGTCGAGATCGCCCGCCCGGACTTCCTGGCGCTGGAGCGCGGCATGCTGCCCTGGGACCGGGCGCAGGCGTTCCGCGACCAGGGCATGCCGATCATCGCCTGGACGGTGCGCACCGAAAAGGAAGTCGAACGCCTGCGCCCCCACGTCGACAACGTGATCTTCGAAGGGTTCGCAGCTTAAGGCTGCTTTGCGCGGTGCGTGCTTCGACACGCGCCCGTGGCGCTGCTCAACATGACGTGGGGGGTTGGCTTTCGACCGACGTCATCCTGAGCAGGCCGGAACGGCCGTGTCGAAGGACGCATTGACGTCGTGCGTCCTTCGACACGCCCTTTGGGCTCTCCTCAGGATGACGAAAGTTGGTGGGTGGCCCTGCTGAGTTCGTCAGGGTGAGGAGCGCCAAGCGCGTCGCGAACCCCGCACGGCGGCGGCGACACTGCCGAATGTGCGCCGCCCCCAGCCTTCCCCGTTTGCCGCGGCCGCGACGCCGCCTATCTTGCCCTTGCCGTGACCATCCCCCTCAAGCCCGCCGTCCGCATCCACCGCCGTATCGCCGAGCTTGAGCGGGCGGACTGGGACGGCTGCGCGCCGGCGGGCTCCGGTTACAACCCCTTCGTCGCCTTCGACTTCCTCGATGCGCTGGAGCAGTCCGGCAGCGTCGGCGACCGCACCGGCTGGGCGCCGCATCACCTGAGCGTCGAGGACGAGGCCGGGCGCGTGGCGGCGGTCATGCCGCTCTATCTGAAGAGCCACAGCCAGGGGGAGTACGTCTTCGACTGGTCCTGGGCCGACGCCTACGAGCGGGCAGGGGGACGGTACTATCCCAAGCTGCAGTGCGCCGCGCCGTTCTCGCCGGTCACCGGGCCGCGCCTGCTGGTGCGACCGGACATCGACCCTGACGAGGGCCGCCAGACGCTGCTGGGCGGCGCCCTGACCCTGTGCGAGCGCCTCGGCGCCTCGGGCCTTCACGTCACCTTCCCGGACCGGGACGACTGGCGGTTCCTGACCGGCGCCGGCCTGCTGCCGCGCCAGGACCAGCAATACCACTGGTTCAACAACCGCTACGGCACGTTCGAGGACTTCCTGGCCGCCCTGTCGTCGGGCCGGCGCAAGACCATCCGCCGCGAACGCCGCGACGCCCAGGCGAGCGTCGACGAGATTGTCGGCCTGACCGGCGCGGCGCTGACCGAAGAGCACTGGGACGCCTTTTACGCCTTCTACCAGGACACCGGCGGGCGGAAGTGGGGCAGCCCCTACCTGAACCGCGCCTTCTTCTCGATGCTCGGTGCGCGGATGGCCGACCGGGTGCTGCTGGTCATGGCGCGCAAGAACGGACGCTGGGTGGCCGGGGCGCTGAACCTGATCGGCGGCGATTGCCTGTTCGGCCGCAACTGGGGTTGTGTCGAGAACATCCCCTTCCTGCATTTCGAGCTCTGCTACTACCAGGCCATCGAGCATGCCATCCGCCTGGGCCTGCCGCGCGTCGAGGCCGGCGCTCAGGGCCAGCACAAGATCGCCCGTGGGTATCTGCCGGCGGAGGTCTACAGCGCCCACTGGATCGCCGACCCGGGCCTGCGCGAGCCCGTTCGCCGCTACCTCGATCAGGAACGCACGGCCGTGCGGCAGGAGATGGACTGGCTGGCGGAGGAGTATTCGCCGTTCAAGGCGGGGTGAGGAGGCCCCGGCACGCGCAGGCTTGCACTCCTTCCGGTGTGGGTTACGACCAGCCGGCACCCAACGGAGAACACCCATGAGCCTCGACGGCGCCTACGACGACGGCAACATCTTCGCAAAGATCGTGCGAGGCGAGATGCCCGCGGTGAAGGTCTACGAGGACGCCGAGATCCTGGCCTTCATGGACGTCTTCCCCCAGGCGAAGGGGCATGTCCTGGTCATCTCGAAGACCTCGAAGGCCCGCAACCTGCTCGAGGCCGAGCCCAAGGCCCTGGGCCGCATCATCGGCGGGGTACAGAAGGTGGCGCGGGCGGTGAAGGCGGCGCTCAAGCCCGACGGCATCGTGGTGACGCAGTTCAACGGCGCGCCCGCCGGCCAGACCGTGTTCCACCTGCATGTCCACATCATCCCGCGTTGGGAGGGTGTGGCGCTCGGCCGCCACGCCGGGGGCATGGCCGACGTCGAGGAACTCAAGGCCCTGGCGGTGCAGATTTCGGCGGCGCTGGAGCCTGCATGAACCGCGAGGCGTTCGCGGCGCTCTACGCGACTCTGCTCCCGACGCTCGAAGCTCTTGACGCGCCCTGGTCACTGATCGGCAGCGGCGCCCTGATGGCCGCCGGCGGGCCGATAGACGCCTGCGCGGACCTGGACCTGATGACCACGGCCTGGGGCGCGGAGACGCTGGAGGCGGTCTGGACCGCGCATCGTGATCGGGCCTATGCCCCCGACGTCGCCGCGCCGTTCCGCTCGCGCTTCTCGGCCTACGACTTTCCCGGCGGGCGGGTGGAGGTCATGGGCGACCTGACCCTTCGCGGCGATGGCGGCTGGATCCCCGTGGCCGTGCCGGACACGAAGATGGTGGAGTTCGCCGGCCTGCCGGTCCGGGTTCCCGTCTTGCCGGCCCAGGCCGCCCTGTTCCGGCGGTTCGGGCGGCCCAAGGATCTCGCCAAGGCCGCCCTTGTCGAGGCGATGCTGGCGCCAGGGGGGTGACGGTCAGCGCCGCGGGATGCCGTCCGCGATCGCCTCGGCCTGCGCGAACAGCGCCGGGTCGATGACCAGATCAACGGCGGCGGCGTTGTCGTCCAGCTGCGCGGGGCGGCTGGCGCCGACGATGGCCGAGGCCACGTTCGGCTCGCGCAGAACCCAGGCCAGCGCGAACTGGGCCAGGGTGCAGCCCGCCTCCGCGGCCAGCGGCTTCATCTGCTGAACCGCCTCCAGCACCTCGCGCCGCATCCAGCCGCCGATGGCGCCCGACATGCTGTCGCTGGCGGCGCGGGAGTCGGCGGGCGGGGCGCTGTCCGGGTCGTACTTGCCGCTCAGAACGCCCTGGGCCAGCGGCGACCAGACGATCTGCGAGACGCCGTTGGCGGCGCAGATCGGGATCACGGCCTTCTCGGGGCGCCGCCACAGGATCGAGTACTGCGGCTGGCTGGAGACGAACCGCTCGACGCCGGGAATGGCGAAGGCCGCCTCGATCTGCTCGGGCCCCCATTCGCTGAAGCCGATCCAGCGCGCCTTGCCGGCGCGAACGATCTCGCTCAACGCCTCCATGGTCTCTTCGAGCGGCGTGTCGGGGTCATATCGGTGGCACTGGTAGAGGTCGACGTAGTCGGTCCTCAGGCGCGTCAGGGAGGCGTCGATCTGCTTGTGCACCTGGGCGCGGGACAGGCCCTTGTCGCCGCCGCCCATGTCACCCCACAGCTTGGTCGCCAGAACGTAGCTGTCGCGCGGGCGGCCGGCGAGGGTCTCGCCCAGCACCGACTCGGCCGAGCCCCGGCCATAGACGTTGGCCGTGTCGATGAAGTTGATCCCCAGGTCGAAGGCGCGGTCCACGCAGGCCCGGGCGTTGTCAGCCTCGACCCCGACGCCGTAGGTCAGCCAGGAGCCGAGGGAGATTTCAGAGACGTTCAGGTCGCTCGCGCCGAGCATACGATACTTCATGGGACTCTCCGGAGGCTGGCCGACAGCATCGGGCGGAGCGGCCCCTGGGCGCAAGCCCGTTCGGCCGGACGATCAGGCGATGAGCCTGCCGATTCCCGTAGAAATGGCGAGGAGGACGGTCGTCCCGCCCAGCAGCGCCCAGCCCTGCTGGCGCATCCGCTCCATGATCCGGACCTCAAGCTCAAGCAGATCCGCCTTTGCGGCGAGGCGCAGCTCCGACAGGTCGGCCCGGGTCGCCATGTCGGCGATATCCTGCTTCGTGGCCATGTCGACGATGTCGGCTGTCCTGACCATGTCGACGATGTCGGCCTTCCGCACCATGTCTGCGATGTCGGCCGTCCTGACCATGTCGACGATGTCGGCTTTCCGCACCATGTCGACGATGTCAGCCGTCCTGACCATGTCGACGATGTCGGCCTTCCGCACCATGTCTGCGATGTCAGCCGTCCTGACCATGTCGACGATGTCAGCCTTCCTCACCATGTCGAAGATGTCGGCCTTGGTCGCCATCCCGGCGATGTCAGACTTCGTCGCCAGGTCGCTGATGTCCGGCGGCATGGCCGCGTGCTGGAACACCGACACCACCGCCTCGGCCATGCCTTCGGGCATGCCCGCTTCGCGAAGCTGCCTGGAAGCGCTGAGCGTGTCGAACGGGAAGGGCGTCATGGAAACAACCTAACCGGTTGTTCCCATTTCGTCCACTATTCCGCGAGCGCGGGCTCTTCGATCTCCGGGGCGCCCGGCGCGCGGGGCGTGGCGCGATCAACTTCGAACTCGAAGGCGATCTTGCCGTCCTTGAGCACGACCTTGACGTGGCCGCCCTTGGCCAGCTTGCCGAACAGGATGTCGTCGGCCAGCGGCTTCTTGATGTGCTCCTGGATGACGCGGGCCAGGGGCCGGGCGCCGTAGAGCTCGTCGAAGCCGTTCTTGGCCAGCCAGTCGGCCGCCTCGTCGCTGGTCTCGATGGTCACGTTGCGGTCGGCCAACTGGGCTTCCAGCTGCAGGACGAACTTCTGCACGACCTGGCGGATGATCTCCTGGGTCAGCGGCTTGAAGGCCACCACCGCGTCCAGGCGGTTGCGGAATTCCGGCGTGAAGATGCGCTTGATGGCCTCATCGCTCTCCCCGTCGGCCCGGCCGCGGCCAAAGCCGATGGTCTGGCGCTGGGCGTCGGCGGCGCCGGCGTTGGTGGTCATGATCAGGACCACATTGCGGAAGTCGACCTTCTTGCCGTTGCTGTCGGTCAGCTGGCCGTTGTCCATCACCTGCAGCAGGATGTTGTAGACGTCCTGGTGCGCCTTCTCGATCTCGTCGAGCAGGACAATGGCGTGCGGGTGCTGGTCGACGGCGTCGGTCAGCTGGCCGCCCTGGTCATAGCCGACGTAGCCCGGAGGGGCGCCGATCAGACGACTGACCGTGTGGCGCTCCATGTACTCGCTCATGTCGAAGCGCAGCAGCTCGATGCCGAGCGTGGAGGCCAGCTGACGGGCCGCCTCGGTCTTGCCCACGCCGGTCGGACCGCTGAACAGGTAGCAGCCGATCGGCTTGTTGGGATCGCGCAGGCCGGCCCGGGCCATCTTCATGGCGCTGGCCAGCTGGGCGATCGCCTCGTCCTGGCCGAACACGGCGCGTTCGAGGTCGCTCTGCAGTTCCTTCAGGGCTTCGGTGTCGGTCTTGGAGACCGATTTCGGCGGGATGCGGGCGATCTTGGCGACGACGGCTTCGATCTCCTTCACGCCGATGGTCTTCTTGCGCTTGCCTTCCGGCAGCAGCATCTGGCCGGCGCCCGCCTCGTCGATGACGTCGATCGCCTTGTCCGGCAGCTTGCGGTCGGTGATGTACTTCGCCGAGAGGTCGACGGCCGTCTTCAGGGCGTCGTTGGTGTACTTCAGCTTGTGAAATTCTTCGTAGTAGATCTTGAGTCCCTTGAGGATTTTCAGGGTGTCCTCGACCGTCGGCTCGTTCACGTCGATCTTCTGGAAGCGACGCACCAGGGCGCGATCCTTCTCGAAGTGCTGGCGGAACTCCTTGTAGGTGGTCGATCCCATGCAGCGCAGTGAACCGCTGGCCAGGGCCGGCTTGAGCAGGTTGGAGGCGTCCATCGCCCCGCCGCTGGTGGCGCCCGCGCCGATCACCGTGTGGATCTCGTCGATGAACAGGATGGCGTTGGGGTGGTTCTCCAGCTCCTTGACCACCTGCTTGATCCGCTCCTCGAAGTCGCCGCGGTAGCGGGTGCCGGCCAGCAGCGCGCCCATGTCGAGAGAGAAGATGGTCGCGCCCTCAAGCACTTCCGGCACCTGGTGGCGGACGATCTTCAGGGCCAGGCCCTCGGCGATGGCGGTCTTGCCCACGCCCGGGTCGCCGACGAGCAGCGGGTTGTTCTTGGTCCGGCGGCACAGGATCTGGATGCAGCGCTCGACCTCGTTCATCCGGCCGATGAGCGGATCAACCTTGCCCTGGCGGGCCTTCTCGTTGAGGTCGACGCAATAGGCCTCCAGGGCCTCGCCGCCGGTCTTGACGGCGGCCTTCTCCTCGTCGGCCTCGCCGGCGTTCGAGCCCTTGGCCTGTTTGGGCTCGGAGGCGCCGGCCTTCTTGGCGATGCCGTGGGCGATGTAGTTGACCGCGTCGTACCGCGTCATGTCCTGCTCCTGCAGGAAGTAGGCGGCGTGGCTCTCGCGCTCGGAGAAGACGGCGACCAGCACATTGGCGCCGGTGACCTCGTCGCGACCCGAGGACTGGACGTGGATCACGGCGCGCTGGATCACGCGCTGGAAGCCGGCGGTCGGCTTGGCGTCCTCGCCATCCTCGACGATCAGGCTGCGCAGCTCTGTGTCGAGATAGCCGGTCAGGGTCTTCTTGATGGCCGCAAGGTCCACGTCGCAGGCGCTCATTACCCCCGCCGCGTCCTCGTCGTCCGTCAGGGACAGGAGCAGATGCTCCAGGGTCGCATACTCGTGCTTACGCTGGTTGGCGTAGGCCACGGCGCGGTGGAGGGTCTCTTCGAGATTGCGCGAAAACGAGGGCAAGCTGGGCTCCTCAATCCTTTTCCATAGTGCACTGTAGCGGATGCTGATGCCGGCGGGCGGAGTCGATCACCTGCGATACCTTGGTCTCCGCGACCTCGTAGGTGAAGACCCCACAGACGCCGACGCCATTCTGGTGCACGTGGAGCATGATGCGGGTCGCATCTTCGCGCGATTTGTTGAAAAAGCGCTCAAGCACGTACACGACGAATTCCATCGGCGTGTAGTCGTCGTTCAGCAGAAGCACGCGGTACAGGGAAGGCTTCGCGGTCTTCGGACGGGTCTGGGTGACCACCGCCGAACCCACGCCGTTCTGCCCGGAACCTGACTTCTTCTCCGCCATGTACATCCATTCCCGGCGGCCCGGGACAGGACCGCCTTCCAGCCGATTAGATATGGAAACGCCACCGCTTTGGAAGGGGCGACGGCCCGCTATGGGCCGCTTTGGCGTGCTCGTGATCACGATTCTCCGCTCGGGAGGGGTTCGATCGGGGCGGGGACGGTCGGTTGCGGCCCATGGCGAGCCCGCGAACGAGCCGGCGCGAGGCCGCCGCCGGGGTGAGTCGCCTCAGTCCTGATCCTCGCTCCGCAGGGCCCGGCCGGTCACCACCGCCGCCTTGCCGAATCGGGCGCGC
>Ga0315902_10002530_pt1 | contig 28377 bp, 41 predicted proteins | sample LakEriMetagenome_9_FD_203523 | JGI IMG/M metagenome (GOLD analysis project Ga0315902, IMG submission 203523) | Freshwater fungal communities from buoy surface, Lake Erie, Ohio, United States - Buoy 12 MA117 | ecosystem: Environmental > Aquatic > Freshwater > Lake > Lake biofilm | place: USA...
AAGACTGATAGTATAAATACTGTTCAAATCCATCGAATCCACCAATTAAATTAGTTTTACTAGTATTATAATCAGCTACATTGGTAGTAGCAACACTTCCAGAGAGTTGTGATACTACAGCACTTTGTGATGTATAATATTCAATAAGTTCTAATTTATATTTGAAATTATCTAATCGTTCAGTGGCTGAACTATAAAAAACAAAATTATTAAAATCAGCGTAATCAATATTTAATTTAACCCCACTTAAACTTCCAGAAAAATATGCATCTACAATTTGTTGTGATGTTTGTACAGATGAACCTAATAAATCAGTCCATGCTTGTAAACCAGTTTCAGCTGATGTATTATATATAGAATTTGCATACCAATTCGGATTACCTAGTTTTTTAAATTTTTTCTGTACCGATTGTGGTGTAATTGATACTTTATCTACATATGGCGATTTTAATTCTTCAACTACCCAACATTTAAAATCTATATCAATATTTTCTGGGAGTGGTTCATACAATTTAACATATACATAATCACCAAATACAACACTATTTACAAATAATGCTGTTTGATTTCTACTAAAATTTAAAACATATGATTTATAAAATCTAGTAGTAGTATGATTAACTGTAGAAATAAAATTCGTAATCTGACGCAAGAACTCTGGATCATCATTATCGATTGCTCGTAACCGTATTTCTGTACGATCCGGTGATATTTCATCAATTCTTAAATGTTGACGTTCGTAATTACCTATTAAATTTTTAAAAAAGTTAATAACAAATTTAAAATTACCAGCCGTTAATTTTAAACGATCAAACTCCTCATATAAATTAATCGCAACCGGTTCGCCAGGAAATTTTATAATTCCATTAGTCGATGAATCAATATACTGCGGAATTTTATTTTGAAGCTGAATTGAGTGATTTCCAGTTATCCAGGTATCACCAGAATATACATGAAATTCAATTCGATTGAAATCAGTTTGTTTTAAAATATCAGGTACGGGTGCGGTTCGTAATACATCATAACTAAAAAATTCAGATTTAGTTTTATCTATTCGATCAGCCGTAATAGACTTAGACGCGTTACGAATTTGTTCGATATTTTTATATTGTGTTAACATACTATGCCGTTATTGGTTGATTCCATAAATCTACAGCTTTACCCGAATCAGTAATTACCCAATATGTTTGTTCTGCGTTAATTGTATGACCTGTTTGTCCTGCTACTGCATTTATACCAAATAAATCTCCATATTCAAATTCCGAGTTTGGAATAATAACATCGATATATGTATTTTGTATTTCATATTGGTTTATTAATCCAAATCCAATACCTATAGCATCAGACTGTCGAACTGTTGCATCATAAAATGATAATAAAGAATCGATTTGATTTTTTTCTAATTGCGTAAATACATAATCACTGTTTATACTGTTTAATGCAGACCGAAGTTGTACTGGAATTCTAGTTCCTATCTGTGTTTGGTCTAGTGGCGGAACTAATGATTGTACATAGTTAAACCAGTTAATAGTTTCAGTATCAGAAAATTCTGCTGCGGTGTTAATAGTTAACGATATCCAAGATGATATATTTGCAATAATAGTATTAATTAAACCCGGATCCGTTGGCGTACCAATTAATGATTCTTCATATGGATTAATTTCAATTGATGATGCAAATGGACCTAAATACTCTCGGTTTAAATCTTTTTCTGGACCAGTTCTTGAAATATAAAAATATGCAGACCCTAATCCTTCGCCATCGTAACGATGTTGTAATTTAACTCTGAATCGTAAGGATGCCCCAGAATTTTTTAAATCTTTAGATATGTAATAAGCATTAGATTGTTGCTGTGATAATCCCTCTACAATTTCATCTATTAGTATTCCGGATGCAATTCCAACAGAAGAAATTTCTCGATTTTCACTAGGTTTATATCGAGCATATATAGGATCTTGATTTAGATTTAGATCTACATTTAAGTCTAAACTTCCGGATGCTAATACTTGTACCGGGAATTTATAATATTGAAATCTAGTATTTAATACCCGTAACATGGAAGTTGTAGTAATTTTTTCAGTTACTGGGTCAATTATTAATAACGGATTTGTTTCTGAATTTTCAGTTAATGATATATTTCCAGCAGTATCTCTAGGAACGATATCATTGTTATTAGATATATAAGTTAATCCTTCAGATCTATATTTTGATTGTATTTGTTGTTCAACTGGATCTAATCTCGTAGGTATAAAAGTACGAGATATACTATTAGTATCCGTTGTTACTGGTATATTTTCATTATTTATAGATATTCGATTTGCCATTATCTAACTACTTTAAAATAAATGTCGTTATCGATGTACTGTTCCGTAATTCCATCTACAATTTTAAATTCTAAACGATAATAACGTTCTGGCATAAAACTATTCATGTCGATGTAAATATAATTGCTAGTACTATCACAACTAACTTTGTTATAAATATTATCGTACGGAATTATGGCTTCATCTGTATGTGCATCGAATACAGCATAATAAGAAGTAGTTGGTAAATATTTTACTGTTTCAATTGGAAATAAATTTGTCGGCGATTTTCTAGGATATTTATCTCGAGCATAAATTCTAATTTTAGCAACCTCAGTATCTTTATATTCAGGTTTTACTTGTGTATATATTGTATATGATTCAGTATCAGCGGCTGTTAACGATCCTGTTGTAAATGCACTGTTATCCCAGTACATTATAATTTTAGGAACATATATAGTATGAGTATCTCTACTAAAATATCTTACATACCCAGCTTTAGAAGTATTTGCTTCATCAGAATCTGCAAATTGTAATAAAAATCCATAATTTGGAATTGAAGCACCGCCACTACCACTTAACCAAATTTTAATTGCATCTGTAACATTCATATTAATATCAGTAACCCGATACGAAAATGATTCAGATGATATTAATCCAGCAGTACTTCCTGCAGATGCTGACTGATATAACCACGATCCTCCAGCACCACTTCCAGAAATATATAATGTACTACTTCCTACTTGTATTTGCTGACTTGATGATATCCAAGCAGATCCAGATTGCGAACCACTCCAGGCAACTCCATCTGTTGTTAAACTAGATAGATACCCAGTACCATTTATCCAATTTTCACCTACTAATTTTGCATATATCGCATAGTCGGATGGTAAATTTTTTGCATGAGATGTATATAACTGCATTATGAATTTACAGTCATTAACCGTTTTACTATACTTTGAAAGAGATGCAGAAATCTCTGTCATATCAAATTGTATAACAGCCCTAGACTTTAATAACGTAGCTCCGTCTGTTCCTAAACGTTTTCCTATTTCTAATACTTCATCTAATCCGGTATTATAATCAGGATATGCTTCGTATAATGTTGCATCTTTTTCGGCATAAAATATTCTAAACATTGATTACCTTTAATAATTTACTACTCGGCCTTTTATATCGCGAGTCGGAAATTTAATTTCAAATATGCTTGGATCTAAAGATGGATAAATTACTCCATTTTTTGTTGCCGTAGTTAAATCATATATGTTACCAGAATATCCAAAATCTGTATCATATAAATTTTTTAAAGTTATTCCGATAACAGATTGTACGCCTTTTACATTAGATATTGTAGTAGTAATATCAGATTTTATTATAGGTTGATTAATTTGCCATCTGTCGACATCGAAAAATGATTTTAATACATTAATACAATTTAATAAAACTTCATTACTATTATAATTAGGTAACACTGAAATTTCAAAATCAACTCCTATATTAATAATAAAAGCATCTTTAATATTAACAGCATCTGTTAAAATTCTATAATATCCTAAATATGTTTTTAAGTTTTCTTTTATAGCCTGATTTAATGCTACTAGTTGTTTAGAATCATTAAATCCTAACACATACATGTTCATTGCTAATGGATTAGGTATTCTAGATTCTTCGTAATCTTGTTGTGATATTTGATCATCTGGAACAATATATGCTTTTGATACACTTCCATACTTTGCTGGCAATGAATATGCACGTATAATATAATCTTCTCTTGTTACTAAACGGTTTTGAGTAGCAAAATTAGCTAAAGCATTGTTTTTTATATCTTGTATTGTATCTGCTGTTTTAGCTCCGGCGGCTGGACTAGGATTATTTACTGCAACTGTAGATTTAACAAAATTAACTAATCCGGCATTTGTAGTAGCATTGACATCATCATTATATTCTAAAAAACTAATATCTGTTAACGTATTTGCTGGCACGTTGTCTATAATACCATTTCCTATAGTATATGTAACTGTTAATGTCGTATTAGATGGAGATTGTCCATATGTTCTAGTATATAAAAAGTTCGATGGATCTATATCAATATCAACAGATCTTCTAAATGAACTTAATCCATTTCCTACATTTGTAGGATTAGGTATTATTTCTTCATCGTTATTATCCGATATCCCGGCGCCAAATTGTATTTCCAAACGATTATCACTACGTAATCTAGTAATAAATCGTTTAGCTGTTTTTCTAAGTTTTAATAAACTAGGAACTGATGACCGATATACAGATAAATCCGGGTCATTTTCTGCTAAATTAGGTACGTCTTCAAATATTGTATCTTGTGCTAAATATGGAACTTGATACCAGTTATCCCCATCTGACTCTACAACGGATAATACTTCAATAATATTACTTTCTGGAAGTATAATTTTATCATATGCAATTGGAGTTGTAAAATCAAATGAACCAACTTTTACATCGCCAGATACAGCACGTACTTGTTTTTTTAATAAATAATATGTAGGTAATTTTGTTACTTCATCACTTTCATACACAGTAACTTCAGTTGTATCATATGATGATGAAAATTCAAAATCTACACTGTCTAATGTACGGAATATCGCAGAACCATTGTTTTGTTTAATACGCATTCCTGGTTTGATTGACAGTGCATAACTATAGTCTGGTTGTACGTTAACTCCAGTCCCTGTTGCTGGGAGCAATTGAAAAATATCTAAAGTAACATATGCAGGAACAACATTATTAGGAACATATCCTAAAGATTTTGCTAAATCATATATATTAGTTCTTTCCGATGCTTGCTCTAAAAATGATTCTCTTAAATTATTATCAGCATAATATGATAATACATCTCCCACATATGAAGCTAATTCTAAGAAAATCATACCAGGCGATGATTCATTAAAATCAGTATATGTTTGTGGAAAATATTGTTTAGTAAAGTCAATCAGATTCTTTCGAAATTGATTAAAATCTTTACCTAAATATGATATATCTTTTTTAGTTTCCATTTGTAGCAGAATCCGATATCGTTATTTGATTATTAGATGCATTTAACGTTATCGTAGTTAAATCATCTTCTTTTAATAAATTGTCAACGAGATTAAATGTAATTGATATAGAAATATTATGATCCAAATTTGGATCTTCTTCAGCGGTTATAGTTTTAATTTCAATTATATTAATGTATGGTAACCACCGACTAACTGGTTCTGTTATAACTTCATTTACATTTTGTTTTATAACATCGGTATTAGGCTCAAATAACAATCTAACTAAATCTGTACCAAATTTAGGATGTTGTACACGTTCGCCTTTAACAGTTAACAATAAATTTTTTAAATTGCTAATTGCTTGTTGTTGTGTTGTGTAGGTAGACGAAAACAACCCATTAGCGCCATTAAAAGGTAATGTGATTCCTAATGCCGTGTTTGGATTACTAGTTTGATTTATATTTGCTACCTGATATGGCATTAATTACCTTTCTTTTTATTTATTGCCTTCATTAACGACGAATAATCTCTAGTTAATGCTTGTTGCACTTCTGGGGCTACTTCATATGTTTTACCAGTTTCCGGATCTTCCATTACTTGTGGTACTTCTGGTGCTAAACCCATTGCAGATTTCATATTCTGCCGCATTGAACTAAATCCTTGTGCATCTTTAGAAGACATTCGAATTTCTTCCATTCCTTCGTGCATCATATCTTTAAAACTATTCATTGCTAATGGCGCTTGTTCAGATAACGGATCTGTTTCATTTAGTATAGATGCCCATCGGTTTTCTTCGAATTTTACCGGTCTTTTTGCTGTAGTCGAAGTATTAATTTTTTGTTTTGGTAATGTCGTTTTAGGTTGTTTCATTTCCGTTATTGTAGATTGTAACCCTTCGCGAAGAATATCAGTTAATTCTTCTTTAATAACATCTCGCACTGCTAATTTAAGTGCTTTTATCAACGTTTTTGAATCCATATTATACTTTTTATATAAATATTGTAAATATTAATTTATGGGCTGTCCCCAATCTGTTGCTGTTAGTTTAGGTCCATAAATTTGACTCGTAGTTAAATCTATATAATAATCTCCAGTTTTTCCTAATTCAGAATCTGGTAGTCCTTGATCCTGATAAACTTGACTAGGAGCTTCTTGCAATGATTCTAACAAATTTTGTTGTCTCGATATTAACGATTCAATTTGGTTGGATCGATCTCGTAAATCTGCATCAGATACATTTAATTCATTGTAGAATTCACTTGAAGCTAAATCATTATAATTATCTAAATTCAAATCAGTCAATGATTCTGGAATTATTAATGAAGTAGTATCTCCGGTACCGCTACATGCATTATCGACTTTTGTTAATGCCGATATAAGCGGTGGAACTAATGTTTGTAAACGACCTGTAAGTTGAGTAGGCAACGTAGAAAATTGTGATAACGAATTGATTGCATTAACTATAGTAGCATCTTGTATTGCAGTTAACTGTTGTGCTATAAATAACGGAGCAGTAACTGGATTTGATAATTGAGCAGCTGCTATTGTTGCTTTTATACTTTGTGCCGTATTAACAACTTGTTTAACTTGATTAATTGTTTGTTGTATTTTTGGAATATTTTCTTGTATGGTTGTTATTTGTTTTTGTACCTCTGCTAATTGTTCTTTTATTTTTTTAATACGAGGATCATCACATTTACAATCGATTGGTAATTTTACTGAATCTTGTATAGTTTGTGATGCTATTTGCGTAAACTGATCTAGCTGTTTATTTAATTGTTCACCAACTAATTCAGCGCCAATACCTGGTAATTTTGGTATAAAATCTAATGGTGGTACTATAGATGCCATAACTTTCCTTAATATGTATTTTTCTTAATAAAATATGTAGAACTTAGTAAATCTTTAAGTAGCGTTTGTGCTTGTTGTGCATATGTACCGCTATTAGCATACCCCCCAGATGGGGCATATGTATCGCCAATCTGTACTCCAGATAACATTTGCGTAATTAATAATTGTATAATATTAAGTAAAACATCGCCATGCACCATGGATTGATCTGCTTCATCAGATCCAATTCTAACATCGCCAGTGGTATTCAAAATAATTGCCGTAGGAGAATCAATTACTGCAACGTCAGTTTTTGCTTTTAATATAATACGGTCTGCAACTCCGATAAACTGTGATTTTGAAAATTTAGATTCATTAGGTAAAAAACAGTTTAATGGATTTCTAGAATTTTTATCTCCTAATAGTAAACTAGGTATATTCTGTGTGCTAGTTAAATATAAAGATGATTGGTCTGTTTCTGGATTTTCTACAATATATGAATTTTTTTTATATGGAGCTCCGTTTGATATAACTATTATCGGATCACCTGAATTCAATCCTTTCCAGGATGTAGGATTTTGATATTGGCCGCCTACAATTGTACTACCTAATCTAATAGTATTTCCAAAACGACCTTCAAAAATACTATCGCCTTCATATGGCTGTAAAAAAGAAACTTCTCGTTCTATAAATGATGATGGCGGCGTATATGTATTTGTATATTTTGCTACTCCCTGTAAAAAGTCACTATTAACATCTGATAATACCGAGAATGTAGAAACATAATACCATTTCGTATACATGGTTTGTGAATCATTTTCTACATCTAATCCACTAACTAATAAAACATGTTCCCCTACTCTAGGTATTTGTTTTATATTAGAATTAAGAGGAATCGCTCGTATTTCTTCTTGATTGTAATAATCAGTATATGTTTTTACAAATATTTGAAAATTATTTTTGTCAGAATATTCGTATGTTTTAACCCTAGGTTCTGCTACTACTTCTCCAATGTGAAATTGAATGTTATTCATTCGTACCCTTTTCCACTTTGCTTTTTGCTATAGCTATTTTTTGTTTTAATAGTTCATCTTCATGTGTAATATTATCAATCTCATCTGTTAATTCATCAGATAAAGTTTTTTCAGCAATTTTTAATAATTGATTTTTTTCTTCTTCTGATAATAAACTATCAGCACCAGATATTGTCTGTTTAGTCGAAATATATCGCTGAACGATTGCTGTTAATTTAACAAGATGATCATCATTCTTTACAGCTACATCTAAGTACTCTTTAATTAAAGGTACAATGATAGTAGCATCTGATGCATTGCGAATTAGTGGTTGTAACTGAGCAATCAATTGATTGATTTGCCTATCTTTTTTTTTAGAATTATGATACACATCGGACATTAGGTCCGCGAATGTGGTACCTTTAAATAATTCATCATTCTTGTCCATAACGTAAATCCTTTAATAATAAATATTAAAAAGGGAGATTTACGAAATTATTACGTTCATATGCTAAAAATTTTTCTTCGTATATTTGTTTCAATACTTTTATAACTCTGGTAATGTTAGTTGTTTCTAAACCCGTACGCTCTCGTATAAAAATATACAATGCTTTTTTATTGAAATCTTCAATATTTTCTCTGGTTTCGAAAATATGTAATACTGAATCAGCTACATGAATATCTACAGGATTATTAAATATAAAATTCAAGTTATCATAACAATATTCTACATAACCATTCATAAAATAATGTAGTGTTTCGCGCATTTCATCGTTATGAATTTCTGTTATGATATTTCGCTGTTCATCTATATCAATTTCTTGCATATCCGATTTAAGTTTTGAATATGCTTTTTGATTTTCTGCAATTAAATAATTAAATGAAGTTCTGGTATAATATGAATATGCTTTACCTGCATTTGGATTGAATTTATTTAAACGTTCAGTTAAAAATGTAACTAAATCGGTTTGTAAATCAGAAAAACTTGAATCAATATAAGTAGGTTTTACTTTATTAATTAAGTTTTCTGCTAACTTCATGAAAGCTGGATAGATAAATCTACGATATATTTTTTCTCGGGTTACAGGTTTATCTGCTTTATTATATGCTGATATTGCAATATCTGTTATCTTAGTAAAATAAATATTACTTTTCTTCTTGCGTCGTGCCATCAAATTGTTCTTTAAGTTCAGTTATAACTTCATTTAATAATTGGAATGTAGTGCCAGCTTCATCTTCTGCTTCAAACGAACCTAATCGGTCTATTTGCTGCATGATATCGTGTGATTGCACAATTTTACCATACATATATTCATTAGTTAATTCTAATTCCTCAATGTATTCTAAGGCATCGGCAATTTTACCGGCTAGATAATAAGCCCGGTATCCAATATATATTGCAGATCCTAATGCTATAACAAATAGTATTATAAATGTAATCAACATAATTAATCCTGGTTAAATGCACTAAAAATATCTGTTAATGTCTTTTCCACATCTGGATTATTTTCTGCTAGGTTTTTAAGTCCGTTACTTTTAGTTACCTTGCTTTTTTCAGCAACCGGCTTTGGTGTCGATGCGTTGCGGTTCCTCCATCGTTCATATTCAATCTGAGCAGCCATATGGTCGGCATGATGCAATAAAATAGGAAGATTTGTTTTTAATTTAGCTTGAGCTGAACGAGCGACAAAATATGGTTTATTAGAATCATCATACATACCATCATGTATCTTAATTGCTTGATATTCATTCCAAGACATTTTAACATCATATTCTTGTAGCAACCAAATAGAAAGATCTGGTACCATTGAGAATGGAATGTTTTCATTGTGTTTGTACATCTTGTTTTGATTCTTTCGATGCCAATCCGATGTTTCTACTTGATACACTTCATTACCATCGCCTGGAAATCCTATTTTACCTAAATCATGATGCATTGCTGCAAATATCATTTCTTCCTCAGTATAACCTGACATATCAGCCCCCATCGACTTCCATGTTACATACAATGCTTTAGTGCAATCAATAACACGAAGTATATGATCAACATAACCTCCGGCAAATGCATTATGAAAATGTGCAATAGATGAAGCCGGCATTAATGCAATACGATCTTCAAAATCATCATACATTTTATTTAATGCATCTTTACGGGTAGGAAATGTAGTATTAACAATAGCCCGATACATTTCCCAGTTTGTTTTTATTTTTTCTGCTTCTAACATAGTTTATTAAAAATATAATGTATTATTTTCTAAGTTCCAATGTTTCACCATTGACTAATTTTTGAGTGCATTTCCAACATGTAACTGCAGTTGCTTTCTCATCTACTCGTTCTGACACAGTATCACAATATTTGCATTGCAATCTTTTAAAACCAACTGGTGGTTTATTACCTTTTTTTGTTCGTACGTTCATTTCTAATTTTATTCCAATAAGACAATATTTCTGGGTTCAATGTTTGTTTAGGTGGTTCCGGTGTTATATCTGGCTCAGGTATAGGTGGTGAATCTGGTTCTATAATTTCAACTTGTGGCTGTTCTTCGATTATAGTTTCTATTATAGGCTCTGGTTGCTGTATTTTAGGTGTATTACTAAATCCTAGTGCTTTATTTGCTGAAATTAATAATACGATTGCCAATGGGTCAAAAACTATTATTAATAAAATAATCAACCAATTTACCACACTATCCATTGTAGAATTAGTTATTTTAGCAATATATTTTAATGGACCAATTTCAGCAGCAATATCTGATGTAGTTCGTAAATCTGTTATTTTTAAATCTATTGCAGTAACTGAATCTGATAAGGATGTTTGTTTTGTGTTTATATCTACAAGTCTGGCATTGGCATTCGTTAATTGAATTTCATATGCTTTACGATTCTCAGCGCTGGTACGTATTACTTGATTGCCCTGACGGTCAGTGTACTGAATAACATTGTTAGACAATGCCCCGGTTAGTTTATTAATATTATCAGTAACCGTTTGTTTTTCCTGATTAATCTGTGTTAATTGTGTTTCGAATCTAGATTTTTTATCTTGCAAATTTTCAATGATAACTTCTTGATTTGCATAACGGTTAGCAGTATCTTGATAAGCCGATACTAGAAATCCATATATCCCTAGGGAAGTTATACACATTAAAATAAACACCGCAATCATTAAATAGATTCTGATAGTCCAAGTTATCTGTTCCCAATAACGATGCAAATACGATGCAGAAATAAGTTTGGATGCTTCTAATGTACCAGCAAGTATAATAATTGCGCCGGCTTGGGATGAAAATAATTTGCTTAGTCCAAACACGCTATAATAGGCAGCACTTCCAGCAAGTGCAAATGCTGCTATTAATACAACATACGGAAAAATACGATTCATTGATTTTTATTCTCGGTCAATATAATAACGAGCAGAATCCAATTTCTTTAAAGCGATTGCTAAGTTGTTTAGTACCGAATGATAATCAGTTTTACCTTCATTGATGGTTCGACCTACATTACGGATAATTTCACGAGCATCCTCAATATCATCGGTAATTTTTGCTTTGTATTTGTAATACGCCATAACAATTTACTTTTATTAATTAATATTATTTTATTTAATAATAAATATACTACTATAAAATTAACTGCTTATTTGTATTGCCCGCCCAACAATCAATTCCAACATTCTGAATTGCTAGTTCTTTGGCCTTAGCTTCTACTTCGACATCTAGATTATCTACACCGTAAGTGTCAGGTAATGCTAAAATATAGTCAGCATGAGCCTGCTCTTTGATCTTGCTAAACTCTTTGTACATCTTAGCAAAAGTAGGCCAATTGGGAAGATCTTCGAATGGGATGCCATGATTGGCACAAATGCCTTCAATAAGTCGTTGCTGCTCGCGTCGGCGAGATTCTGAGTAATGAGTGCACTGAGTAACACCGTGTTTCTCCCAGGTACCGCGAGCTAGAAAGAATGCTTCTCGTTCGGTTAAGTCACCAGTATTGAAAGTGTGATGCCAATAATCAAATGTAATAGGAACAGCAGTTTCGGAATGAACTAACTCATACAAGTCACGCACCGAATACATAGATGCTTTGTCATCATTTTCTAACACGAGACGGGACTTAAGAGAATCGGATAGTCGATGCCAATTCTGAATCCAGCGCTGAGTAGTACCAATCTTATCACCATAGGTAGCACCAACGTGAATATTGATAAGATTGTCAAAGCTAGGAGCATAGCCCATAAGATCGAACATCTCGCTATGCCGTTCAAGACCAACAATCGAATTTTCTACAACTACAGGATCTGGACTACCTAAGATATGAAACGGGCCAGGATGAGTAGTAAGACGATGACCGTGTGCACGAGCAAAGTCACCGGCAGCTCGAAGATGCTTAGCAATCTCAGCAATGTCAGGTAAATCTGCTAGCTCATAATGATTCCACCTAGGAAATATCTCGCTACCGATTCGATACAAACGAATGCCTTGCTGCTCGTTCCACTGCAAGATAGTTAACAAGTCACGGGCATTAGCCAATGAAATGTCTGAAGCAAGTTGCATACCGCCTTGACGGAATTTGCGATCAATCATAGTGCGACCCGTACGGATGCTTTGCTTTGATAGTTGCATATTGATACAACAATAACCGAATCTAATCATAGGATTTTTTTTATAATATAAGAAATTTTATTCGTAATTCAAAATCTGTGTTTTTTTATGAACTTAATATTTATATGAAAGAATTATATCTATTAAAAAGGATTTTTAAATGATACGTTTATCAAAATTGTTAGCAGAAGGATTAGATTCTGTTAGTCAAAGTAAAAAATTATCTAAAAAAGATAAATTGCGTGCCAAACATTTAGCAGAACAAATATTTTTAGCAGAACAACAATCAGGAATATCCGATGTTATAGTTGGCGCCGGATTCGCAAGTGCATCAAAAACTTTTACAAGTACTGCTAAAGCTGTAGAGGCAATTAAAGCAGCTGGCGTTGCTGTTAATGGAACTGTAACTGAAACACAATGCATTAAAAAAGCAGCTGGTAGTGATGGACCATATGTTCCTGCAGCTAAATCGATTAATCAACAGCATTATTTAAAAATCGGTGATAAAATAATTCAAGGAACTCAATCATCACTAATGCGAATTACCCCATTAGATTTGCAATCACAAGAAATTGAGGCAGCTGGAAATGGTATATTTGCTTTAGGTCGAGCGTATGTTACTAGATCGGCAATGAAAGGTCAAGGCATGAAATTTGCTAATGTTGCTTTGATAATTGAATTAAATGCTCCTAAACCAGTTGGAGGGGCTTGGTTTAAAATTGACACCGGATTTCAAAATGCAATTCAATCATGGGCATTTGCAGCATCTGCTACGTTAGTTGCAATTGGTGCTGTAAAACCAAATAATTTTAATAATCAATCCAATGCTATTGGAAACAATCTTAAAGCTAAAGGAACTGGTGGTAGTTTACTAAATAGAAGAGCAATGCCGCAGATTAGTACATCGGGGTTTGATCAATCAAAATACGAATCAGTTAGCCCAGTACCAGATACATCTGCATTTCAAGATGCCGGGAAAAATTTTACTACACAGTCTGAAGCAGCTGCATCAATGAAAAAATTTACTGATACATATTTTAAAACGTGGATAACTTCATTGGGCGAAAGATTTAAAAAATGGTGTGAAGATCAAGCAGTTGCGTATGGAATGTCAGCAAATGCTGCATTTCCTATTAAAACATATATCGATTCTTGGGTTGCTTCACAGAAACAAGATACATATTTAGCTTCTACTAACGAAGCTGTTAAAGAATACTTTTTCACTCCACAAAAGGTTGCTGGCGGTACTAGAACAACGGTTGGTGCAATGTCCGGTGGTGCTGCCGGTGGTGGTAAAGAAGGTGAAATTTCACCAATTAAACCCAAATAATAAAAAAGAATATAAAAAGGAAACAATGAAAAATATTTTAGCAGAAAACATGCTTAGATTTGGAGCAAAAAATTTAACTGAATCGCAGAAACAAGTATTACAGTTATTAACCGAAGAGGTATTATCAGGAGTAACTGATGGATGTGCAGTAGTTGGTGCTACTAAATCTAACACAACAAATGCAGGTGCCGTAGAAGCATTTATTACAGCCGGATATAAAGTTGCTGGTACCATTTCGTCGACTACCTGCATCAAGAAAGCTGCCGGGGGAATCTCTAATTCATATACAGTTGGCCCAAAAACAGTGAATGCAGCACATTATTTAAAAATTGGAGATAAAATAATACAAGGAACTGCTCCATCATCCATGATCATTTTATTTAGTGATTTAAAAGGTCAAGCAATCGAAGCAGCTGGTAACGGAATATATGCATTAGGACGGGCACTCAAAGCTAAATCATCTGCTGCACAATTTGGTTTAACTATGGCAGCTGGTTTATCAATTACATTGAACACAAGTAAAGTTATGCTTAGTATGTTTAATGTTAAAACCGGGTTTCAAGACACTTCGAATCGGTTTGCCGGTGATGTTATTCGACAAATGATTGCATATTCTATATTACAACCTACCGGAACCGGGTCTACTTTAATTCAACCCGGGATGAAGCGAAGAGAATTTAGTACCGCTAGAAATTCAGAAATATTTTCAAGCACTGCTAGGCCTTCTTTATCGGATATGACAGATGCTGACAAAGAAGCTATAAAAACAGTTGGATCATTTGATTCTTCATCCGATCCAGATATTGGACGAAAAATTAATAGTTTCAGTGCTGCAAAACCATATGTTACTGCGTTTTGTAACCGATATTTTAAACAATATGTTAATAGTGTTGCTGCTAAGTTTAAAAAGTATATTGAATTAAAATGTACAGCAGCCGGCGTGCCAGTAGATGCTTTGGCTACATTGAATTCAATTATCGATTCATATGCAACAATACAAAACATTACCACATATACTGATGAAGCAGTGAAAGCAGCAAGTCTTATATATACAAACGTAACCGTAACATCCGGAAGTTCAGTTGGTGCTCGAGCTACTAGCACATCTATTGCTGGTAAAGAAGGCTCAATTACAGGTGCTAGCGGACAAAAATAATAAAAGGAAATAATGAAAAATATTTTAGCAGAAAATTTACTTAGATTTGGAGTAAAGAATTTAACTGAATCGCAGAAACATGCATTGCAATTATTAACTGAAGACGCTTTAGCAAATATAACCGATGGTTGCGCAGTTGTTGGTGCTACTAAATCAAACACAACTAATGCTGCTGCAGTTGCTGCATTTATAAAAGCTGGCTATACTGTAAATGGTACTATTTCATCAACTACCTGCATCAAGAAAGCAGCTGGTGCAACTGCGAAAGTTTATGCAGTCGGACCAAAAACAGTGAATGAGGCTCACTATTTAAAAATTGGAGAAAAAGTAATTAGTGGTACTGCTCCATCATCGATGATTATTACATTTGCCGATTTAGTCGGTCAATCAATCGAAGCATCTGGTAATGGTATATTTGCTTTAGGTAGAGCAGTTACAGCAAATTCTGAAAAGAAACGTTTCGGATTAACACTTACTTCCGGCCTATCAATTACATTGAACACAACCAAAGTTATTGCTAGTTTTTTCAATGTTAAAACTGGATTTCAAGATGCGGCAAATGACTTTGGAAGTGATGTGATTCGTACAATGATTGCATCAGCAGCATTACAACCTACAGCGACAAATGAAGAATCATTAGTGAAACCCGGGATGGAACGTAGATCTAAAGGTATTTCTGAAATTTCTCGTATATTCGGATACTCCGCGAGACCTAGTATAGCAGATATAACAACTGAAGAAGACTCGGTATTTCAGAATATGGATCCAATAGATATATCAACTTTTCAATACAACGGAAAGCGAATTAATAATACAGATGCAGCTAAACCCGCAGTAGAAAGTTTTTGTCGAATATACTTTAGTTTATGGATTAGCAGATTTGTATCTAAGTTTAAAAAATATATTGCAATGCGTTGTGAGGCAGCTGGAGTTCCATTAGATGCATTAACTTCATTAAATGCATTGATTAATTCATATTCAAAAACGCAAAATATTTCTACATATACAAAAGAAGCAACAGATAAATTATTTATACTATATAGTAATACTACGTCCAGATCTGGTGCTGTAAGTGGAGCTGTATCTACTAGTACATCGATTACTGGTAAAGAAGGTGAAATAGCACCGACAAAACAATAAATAATTTATTTAAACGTATAAAAGGGCATTATTACATGCCCTTTTTTCTTGTTCGTTAAAACATTTAAAATTTTATTACATCCGTACGGGGATATGCAATATATAATATTGGATCCTTTCGTGCATCATTTTTACTGATTGTGGATGGAATAACTACACAATAATAAAAACCTGATAATCCGCGAAACTTTTTAACATTAGCCCCAACTACGATATCAGAAGATGGATGTCCAAATTTAGTTAAAATATCAGAAACATTATCTACGGTTCCCATATATGAATCCATATTACTCATTTCAGATACTGATACATGGAACTCAGCCCATTCCAATTGAACTTTACCAGTTTGATTTAGATTTAAACTGTCGTGAATTGTCCAATAACCTAGTTTTTTGAATTTTTTATTTTGTGGAAGTTGTACATCGTGTTTGAATTGACCAAAAGAAACATTAACCGATGCAAGAATAGCAATAAACAATAACTTTTTCATAACTCTTTAACTTTTTAATTAATAACTATTATTATACTATTAATATAAGAAGAATTATGAAAATATCCAACCAACCTCTAATCTTTTTTAACAAATCCGTTTAAAAAATCTCGTTGCTTTTGAATTGCATTGTTTAACTCTGACTTTGTAGTATCTTTTCGTTTCTTTGTACTAGTTGTACCATTTCTTCCAGTGCTAGATGCATTAGCATTTGATTTGCTAGGTCGCTTGGTTCGGTTTGGTGTAGTCGTATCACTATGCTTTGCATCATTTGTTCTGCTACCCGGATCGTTGTCTCGGCTTTCACTCGTTTCCCGTACGGGGTTTCTAACAACTGTTGTAGATCTGGGTACGTTGACATCGGTTTGGATGCGTCTCTCCAACTCTTCCGCGCCAATGGTTCTTGTGTCTTCAAGGTAGATGTAACCTGTGTTATATGGGGTCTTTTGCCCCTGAATTTGAATACCACACGGGTACTTAGTGCCTGAAGCTGCTTGCACACTGTATTGTATGCCCCACGAAGCTTGTTTAATACGTATAACATGTCCATATTGTTTTTGTCCTAACCAAGAAAAGAAAACCGCATCTCCTATTCGGAACTGCGGCTTATTAAATTTGGTTTGTAATTTGTCTGATATCTGTTGTCGTTTTGCCATCAATTAGTGCATAAAGTATTACTTTGTTTTACTATGCGAAATACCCGTAAGTATTTAGTTACTTTGTCTTTGCGAAACATCTTCTCAGTGTTTTTATCACGAATCATTATATATCCAGATTCAAAGAATTTATATACAATATGACGCAATGCAATTAAACTATTAGATTCAATCATGACATTTTCATCATCGATTATTACATCTACTTTTTCAACATCATTGACGTCATATTCATATTCGGTAACTTCTTGTTCGGTATCTTCTGGATATTCATCTATAGATTCTTTAAACATCCCAAATACTTTAGACAAATCAAGTCCGTTTTCCCGAATCTCGGCCGCTTCATATATTTCAAACATGAATGCTATCTTTTCATGTTTTGGCAATTTAATAAAATAGCTATATTCAGCATAATTAACTGCTATGTAATCAAAAGTTGTTTTCATGATTTGACTCTTCTTTAATTTCAAACAATTTATCAAACTTATTGTCACTTAGTTGTTTTCGAAACTTAATTAATTCTCGAGCCTCCACTTCGGTATTTGCTTTTATTCGCCCAATTGGTTCCTGTGTAGCATCTCGTCGGAAAAAATACACATATGTTTTCATACGGCTCTTTATTATAAATATAAGCCTACTTCATATGCTCTTAATGCAGATGTCGATGCTTCTGCTACTGTTTCTGCTACCCGGGCTATTTCTTGACAATTCAACATGAAGTTTCTGCCTTTGATATTAACCTCGAAGGTTTCGGTTTTACTAACACGCTCTGAATATAAATTCATTGATAATACATCCAATGATTTTGCATAAGAAAGCAAGTCTCGATATCGCATATTTAATTCTTGGCCGGCGATTTGCAAATTACCAATTGATGTAGCCATCGGTTCTGTTTTAAAGTTTTCTTTTGAAATTTTAGAATGAAATACAAAATCAATTTCACTCCAGGTAGTTCCATAACGCTTTCTGAATTTATCACTGATCGCCCATGGATGATTAATACTTGTTGTCATAGTTATTTTATTTTTAATATTGTTACTGTGTATACGTCCGGTGAATAATTGTGTCGCAAAGATACATATCGATACTTTTCAATTAACATGTCCAACACCAGGCCTGGGTGCACATAAAAGAAACCTTCATGGTGTTTATTGTTAATTGGCGATAATAGATTGAATGATACTGCAGAATCAGCTAATTCATACATACGATCCACATCTTCAAACAGTTTAACTAGATCAGCATCTTCTGTATTGCACCGACGTTGTGTGAATAACCCACTTGCAACTACCCAATTGGCAGTTGGTAACTTAGTAGTTTCAAAAGCACCAAGTGTAATATCAAAGCCATACTTTTGATTGGCCACATCAGCCATAATCGGATTATGATCAATTCCATAATAACCAGCTGGTTCATTATAAAACTTTGTAATAAAATCGCATAAGTCTGCTCGACCGCAGCCGATATCTAATATACTAGATGGACTATACCCTACCAATAAATTCTGAAACAAATAATGTTGTTCTGCCGTTGTATGATATCCTACCGGTTTAGGACTATATAACATATAATCTGGATCTGCTGGGTCTAAGTTATCCCACCGGTCAAATTCAGCATCAGAATTATTTAAAGCAGATTCAATTTTTGTTTGTAAATCTTTTGTTTGCATACATCAAATGTTAAGCACGACAGATAGGTAATAAATCTTGTTCTAACAAAGTCTTGTATGGCACTGTAGTTTCAATAATTCCAGTATCACAAAGTTTTGCAGTTAATGACTTATTAATATAAGTATTCTTGGAAGTAGCCGTAGGAACCATTGTTAATGCAGATCTACTTTCTAATAATACGTCATATACAACTTGTTTATTAACAATTAATTGATTTAAAATTACTCCTACACAATTCTTTTGATGTGTTGTAACAATTACAGTGTCTCCTGGTCGAAATGCCATTATTCTAAGATTTTAATGATTTTACTTGCAGTTACTGATTTTACTTCAAAATCAAATTGATATCCGGTAAAGTCGGTAATTACCTTTGCCTCAGCTTCAGTTACTGACAGAGCCTCTACTAGATACGTTTCTGTAATTTTTTTGATTTTTACACCTTTAGGCGTATCAACTTCTTGTTGGAGTTGAATTTTTGCTACGTAATAACTCATTGTTTTTTAATTTGGTTTATAACTTTTATATAAATATAAGAAATATATTTTTCGATTCAAAGTTATTGTACTTGTATACCCCATCGTTGTTTACTACGATCCCATATCAAATTCCATTTACCGGTTTTTGTAATTTTTCCAGTTTTGGTATTTGCTAATACGCCTTTTTTAGATGGATATAATCTAGCACTTGTTGCAGTATCAATTTGAAACCATACATATCCAAATCCATCTTTATCAACCCATGCACCTTTATAAAAAGGAATATCTTCGATGTTTGGCCAATCCATATTCCCAAGTTCGAGTCCTTTAGGTTTATATCCTGTAAAATATTTTTTTATATCTTTATTGATTAAAGACTTAGCATATTTAGCACGCGATTTTATTTGTGTATTTGTTAAGGTATCTCGAAGTGATATTTTCGTTGTATCAACTTTTTTATTACCTCGTTTTATTATTAATTTATATGGAGTTAAAATTTTATTAACTAAAGCAGAAATCTGTGCTTCTGAATATGCTGGATAGAATTGTTGAGCAAATGTTATTTCTTTACCGCCATCATCTTTTCTAACCATATTTCTAGTAGTTTCTGTAAAATAACCAATTTTTGATGATTGTATTACTGATTTAAACTTTTTAAACCAGTTAGGATCATCATCAAACACACTATATAAAAGTTCATTATCAAATAAATATTTTAAACGGTATGCTCGGTCACCTAACACTGATAAATTCAATACTACATCATAATCACTGCCTTGAAACTGCAATAAAAACTTTACTGCTGGTTCTGCAATGTCATCTATAGTCGATGTAGAATCTTTAATAATTTGACCAATTGCATCAATATACATAGCCTGACGCTGTCCGCCTTTTAATAAATTATCATCAACTGACTTTGTAAACTCCGATTCATCCCAATTCCATTTACCAAATACGGTAACCGACGGTATATACTGTGCTGAGTCATTCCAAAAATTCAAAGCTCTATCTACATAAAGATCAATACCAGGATACTTGCTAATTAGATATTGTTTTTCTTTACCAGGTTTAATTTCTGTATCTTTAGCTTCTGCTAGTAGTTTAATAAACTCATCAAACTCATTGGTATTTGTTTCGCGGATTAACGTGCCTTTAGGTACAAACCACGCTACTTCAGGTGCAGGGGCAGCAGCTTCACCACCGCCAGCCGGAGCGCCACTAGCACTAGAACCAGCTTCGGCTTTTTCTTTATCCTCTTTACCTAACCCCTTAACATCGTCTAACGATAATTGCAATTCTATAGTATAGTCAGTATTACGACCAAATCCGGTATATGGAACTATTTTAATAATTTTATTTCGTAATAATTTTAAAAGTATACCAGGCGTACAATTTAAGTCATTTCCCGATCTACCTAAAAATTCTCGAATTCCAATATCAGTAGGAGAATAAATAATTCCTAAGTGTGTAGTACCATATGCATCAAACTTTCCAAGAAATTTTTCTTCAGCTGGGGTAAATGGCGAAACTTCGGCATCCGACGGAGCATTATCAGTTTCTTTCTTTTTACCAACATCCGCGGCATCACCCCCCTCAGGCGGTACATCTTGTTCGATTAACTTCATAATCGCATTTTCAATGATATAGTCTAAACGTTTCATTATTCAGATTTTGATTCGGCTAATTGTGTAGAACGATATTTGCTTGCCAATTTTTTTAATTCATTAATTGATTTTCTAGCTCGTACCCCAGCAGCTTTTACTTGTTTGTCTGTAAATCTTTCATGATTTTCTTTGAATGCTAACCAATGTGATTCCATTACTTCATAAATTTCTTGTGATGTCATATTAACCTCTTTTTATTTTAATATAAATATCTAATTACACAAAACGGTCCATAAAATTTAATAAATGTTCGTCGTGTACTTCTAACGTTGTATAATCTGTTAATTCTATGTAAATAATATCATCGTGTTCGAATATTCGTTGGATATGTGCGCAATTTATAAATTGTTGTTTGCATGATCCATCGGATTGGTACACGTTAATTGATATAAATTTACATGAGCTCATTAATCTCCCGTCCATCCGCCGCGCGATGGTCGACCACTTACGGTTTTATATGGATCTGATTGTGTCGGTATAAATGGAGTATTAGCTGATGGGGTAAACGTATCTTCTAATTCTCGAAAATTCATAGGAATTCCTCGTTTTAGTATGCACGCAATAACTTCAGCCATATAATATTGAGATGGATTGCCTTCACGCAAAAATCTAATTACATCTGAAGTTTTATGCGTAGCAGTACCGCGATATAATACACCATCTCCTAATTTAGATCGATTAGTTTCAATCCAACTTGCCAATGCACTTTTAGAAATCTTTTTTGGCAATGCAAAATCGGATAATTTGATACGATTAGTAATGGTATCTGGAATATCTAACCAGTTAGCATCTACGTATTCTTCTGCAAAATCTTTTCCCATTTCTGTATCAGCTGACATTAATGCAACTCTACGTAGTTTATCCGGCATTTTTTTCCATTCTTCGGCTTCGTTGTATTCTAACAACATTTTTGCGCGATTTAATTCTTCTTTAAGAATTTGCAAATGCCTCGGATTTTTAAAATTAAATAATTTCATAAGTCAAATCATTTTTTATGTTATACAATTCGGTTTAATACACTTTCAGTAGCATCGTCATATATTTCTTCAGCATATTTCATTCGTGCTTGTGAAATTTCAGATGGTCGTTCGAAATATTTAGCAAATGCATATGCAGCATCTGCTGGGTTTTTTTGTTTTTTTAATTGTGTTAAAGCATTTCGCTCAGCTGTATTTAATTCATGCCATAAAAATTCCAATTGACCGTCGGCCGATCGATAATCCAATCCTTTTTTCTGACACCAACTTTTTAAATTATCCCATCTATTCTTATGCCATTGTGCTAATCCAAACGAAGTACCATTATCTCCTAAAATAGTAAGCTTAAATCCAGATTCTAATTTAAGATTTCCAGCAATACCAGCCGATTGAGACATTGTTAAACCTTTTTTCTTGAAAAAATCTACAATATATTGTCCCATTTGACTACTAGGCAGCTGACTTACCGAAGTTTTTGGTTCTGGAGTAGTAGTTTTTTTAGAAGTTTCACCCCCAATCCATCGTTGTTGAAGTTTTTGTGTGTCAACCCCAATATATCCTAATGCATCTTTTACAAATCCTACTGATAAAATACCACCAGCGAATATCATTGCCTTGTCAGACCATGAATTTGTAGCATTTGCCTTTTGATATTTGTTATTTAATTTTTCAACAGCTTGTTTTGTTTTAGGGCCAGCTACGCCAATCTCTGCTTCTTTACCTAAATCAAATCCTAATCGTTGTAATTTTGCTTGTGTTTTACGTACTTCAGCAGTTTCCGGAGTATTTCTACCTTGCAATTTATTAAGTATTTGTTTTACTTCTGCATAAATTATACGTTGCCCATTTTGATTGAAGTGTATACGGTCTCCTAAGAAATTCGATCGGTCCTGTGTTAATAAATGAGCATCGACGACGAAGTCAGATATATTTTGAGATCGTATCCATTCAGCAATTACGTTAGCACCTGGATATTTACTCGGATCTTTGGTGTGTCTTTTTGTAGGATTTGTTATTGCAATTACTAAAGCACCATTCTGATGTGCTAAATTATACATAGCTGATAAATTCTTTGCAGATACATCTGCAGTTTTGCGCCATGCATCATTGCTACCAGCTAAAATACAAACAACATCATATGTATCGTCTATAGCATTACGCATCATTGATAATATTTTCGATGTATTAGCTCCGCCTTTAGCTACTACATTACCATCTACAACACCATCTCGTATCAGTTTATATGCATAACTAATAGAAGACATCGCAGTCTGCGAATCTCCCATGAATAACACTCGAAGTTTTTTTGGTTCTTCTTGTTCTCGTAATATGTTTTTTTGATGTCTCATCTTCCTTGCGCTACATAAGGTTTTGCATAATTAGTAGCGTTTTTGCTACGACTTGTTTTTGTCTTGGCATGAATACCGGGACGTCTTACTTTTGGTTTTTTAATATGCAATTTAACATTATTTGACTTTACTTTTTTCACAGCTGCCATAGTTTTGCTCCTGGGGTACTATTAACTCATATACACAAACCCAAGGAATGATACATAATGTGACACAACCAACAAAAAATCCTATAACTGCTTTCATCATTTCCTTTATTATAAATATAATTTATACCGTAAAATATGTTTGTTCATAATACAGAATCTGATAGTTATCATCTACATCTACTAACTCAGCTGCATTCAATAAATCTGAATACTCAATTACGGATTGATTTTGTGAAACCCGGTATGCAGTCATAAAATCAAATGTATTAATATCCGTCTCAAACAATTGTTTAGAATCTGAACAATATGATTCCCACAATGCATATTCCATTGCATACGCTTTATTAACAATGTCAATTAAATTGGAAAATGAAATAACCGGTTTAATGCTAGGAAGCTGTGGATATCGGTTCCAATCTGTTATGTATCGCTGAATGCCTTCTGCGTGTTTCAATTCAGTTTCAGCTTCTTCCGCAAAATACGCAGCAGCCTTCACATAACCTACACCTTGACACCAATTTGTTGCATTTCGATAAAAATAATGTGCAGCATATTCATCTGCTAAACGAGCCGTTAAGATACGGAACGACTCATCATTTAATTTGTTTGGTGATTTTACTTGCATAGTTTCTTACATTTTTATATAAATATTGCGCATAAAAAAAGTGCTAACATTTCTGCTAGCACTCTAACTAAAACGACTAAGGTAGCAGTCGAATATTATTTATTACCATAAAGATTTTTTGTAATTCTTTCAAGCAACGGGCGATTTCGTATTTGTTGCTCACCTGCTTTCGATATAAGAAACGATTCGTTTACATCTTTTTTTTCTGCAGCAGCATCACGCATTGATTCTTCTTTATCACCATCTTTATCTAAATCTAAAAAATCCGGCTTAGCACCTTCTTCAACTGGTTCTTCTTCGTCCTCTTCCGGCATTTCTAGTTCTTCTTGTTCTCGTAGTTTAGATTGATATGCCGCGGTAGTATCAGCAATCGTAGGCAAAGACCCATCAGCCTTACGTTCCCAGGCAAATCCTTCGCCAAGTATTGATTTAAGTTTTATCACGTTATTCCTTTTAGTATAAATATAGACCAACATAGAACGTTAGTACGATGTAACCAGATTATATATAAGTGCGCCCTTCCAGGGCCGCACATCGATCGCCATGTTTATCTTCACCGGGCCGCACAGATCTCGCATAACCCGAATCTCCAGGCCGTTTCAATCTGCTATACCAGTGCTATCCGCCGTGCTACGACGCACTATATAGAGCTTACCGCTTCTATCTAATACAGTGTATCCAGCAGTCGCCAATCTAGCAGCATTTGCACTTAATAAGCCCCGATAGATGCGAGTCTTTTGTAAATCTTTTTCTTGACTTCGCGTGTCCGATCCGGTAACATCCACCGCCACCGGTGCATGCACACTCACAAAATCCAGAATTGCCTCTGCCGCCGTGCTCAACAAACGCAGATAATTGATTTGACCCCGTGCCTCACTGCGATGGTGTGCTACGGTGAAACCCTCTTTGCTGCGATCTTGAGCTAACATGGCAAACGCATATTCACGTCCCATGCGAGTCGCAGTTAACACCATGGAAAAAACAATGCGATGTCCGTCCGCGTCAATGTTACATTCGAATACACCTTGCCCTTCGGGAGACCAGGTAAACTGCGTGGCATATGGTTGCACCCCGCCTAAAGAGATTTCCGAGAGAAGTTGTTTTAATCGTATCATGTTATGCCTTGCGTATTTTCATGCTATAGTCAGCATCCACTTCTAAACGTACATCATCATCTAATTCTACCAATGCAGATTGAATGCGCTTCACATAGTTGTTTAACACGGTGCGAGCTTGGTCCGGGACATCACGCCAATCCGATAATTTTTGTGGAGGCAATTCCAAAACGCCTTCGTCTTCATCCAAAAAGAAAAATAGTCCGCCGAATGCAAAAGTGTTGTGATCGGGTGTGTTGAAACTGACCGATTGTTTGCGTAACAGATGCCATATATTTTCCCAATATGCTAAATTAGGTAATTGGTGTGAACCTGCGTTAGATTCTGTTAGTAAATCTCGTAGTCGTATCATATTAATATATATTTGTTTCCGCATAAATGCTTGAAACGATTCACAGCCTGTTACTTTGCGCGCTTAACTCGTTTCGTGTCAGTTTCAGTGTATTCCGCAGGTACCACTATCACATCGCCCCCGCCCTTTTTACCGCCAGTTACAAACACATATTCATCGTCAGCCGAATGATGTCCAACAAACACCGCGTGACGCCATTCTTCTCGCTCATGGTCATACACTGAATACATGGTACCTTCTGCGAACCGATTGCGGTGCGATGACTCTGTTAGATACCGTTTCCAGGCGCGCAGATAAGATCTTTCCATGATAATCCTTTTAATATAATAATAAATATGATGATTGTTTTAATATGGTGTCGGGTTGAGTGTGGTAGAATACTTATATGCACCGCATATCTTAATATAGAGCACCTATATAGCAAAATTTTTATCCGTGCTAGAAAAACATATATCACCACCCTCATCTAGCGGGGGCTGTTCTACCCCTTAATGAAACCCTCCCCCACCCCCCTATTTACGGGGGGGCATCCCCCTTGTTTTCCGGGGGGGCTATAGGGGTGTAGAATAGGGGGGCTACCTACCCCCCTTCATTACCCTGATATGTCTAGTGCTGCTACACTATGCCGGCTGCCACTCGCTCACATATTATATTGGTGGCTTCGATGTTGTCTGGCAGTGTGATGTCCATTGCGATGCCTAACGTCTTCATCAACTCATCCATCACTGCCCATCGGGTTCGGAGCTGTGTGGTTAATGGGTTATCGGTGCCACACACTCTTTCGGTCTTCTTTAACTCTAAGAACATTGCGGCTTCGGTTTGCTGGATTGCTTGGATCATTGCTTTCTTTGTCATGTCTCTCTGTTTATATATTATACTTACTCTACTCTTACTCTTGCCCTCTTATCTGTTAAGAGGGACTTGTGCATATCCGCTAATTGCTATTTGCTTCAAGCATTCCGGACAACCTACTTCTTCTATGCCGGCATACCTAGCGTGGTTGCTGCTTAATGCTGGAGTACCACATAGGTTGCCTTTGCCTGATAAATAAGCGTGAGCCGTATTGCTCCACACATTGCCTTTGTTACCAAAGATGCTAAACTGATTTCCTAACTCATTTACATTTACTTTTTTCATATCTCTATCTTTTTAATTATAAAATAAAGATAAGGTTTTTCTGAACACGAGTCAACCTTTTTGGTAACTTTTTTTAAACTTTTTTTACAGTAGAATGCCGGCGCTTTTGACGCCGACACATTGTGATGCTGCATGCATTGTAAACCTACAACACCCTACCATTGTATTTGAGAGATATGTTTTGTAGTCAGGACAGGACTCGAACCTGCAACCGTTATGCTCCTATACAGGGGCACCACTCTACCAATTGAGTTACCTGACCGTTTCTTACGTCCGCAAACCCTAACATTGCTGCTAGGGTCGGGACTATATTGAGAGATATGATTTCTATTCTGCGGCTATGATTTGCTCGGCTATCATTTCCTCTGCATTGTCAAAGCCCATTGCACATATCCTTGCTGCTTTGATAAAGCTTCTGAGGTTGACTTCTATGCCGACAAACTTGCTATCCAACTTCTTCATAATTTCCAATGCTTGCTGCTTAGCCGGGAGTGGAATGGTGCGCTCCATGCTATCCATTAACTGCTCCATCCTTTGAAACATTTGCACGGTGTTCATTGTGATGTCTGCCACAAAGCTACGGCTACGGATTGCCTCATCTAATTTGCTTTGGTTGATGTTGCTGATAAAGATAATGCGCCCGGTAAACTCAAAGTGAGCTGGAAGCGGATTGCCCCACTCATCCTTAAGCGGCTTGCTTGAGATGTAACTGATGCGACGGGTGTCATAGCTATCCAAAGCCGCTTTGAGGATATTCACTGCATCGTCGTCTTTGAATACGGAGTCACAGTCATCAAACACTATGATCTTATTGGAGTTGTTATATAAGGTAATAAACAACCCGGCTGCTGTGGTGCGCCCTTTAAAGTGAACAAAGTCTGTGGATTCGGTGAGGCCCATACCTTTGAGGGTCTCCTTAACTAAGTGAGTCTTACCGACGCCTGCCATTCCTGTCAATACCAATGACGGCTGGATTCCTCGCCCTACCATCTTAGTTAGACGCTCCAGGTTGGAGAACATCACAGCCGGATCGCGCTTCTCAATCACATTGAGGAATGACATCTTAGCCGGGGACGATGCCTGAGTGGTTACAGGCGCATCAATTCGAGTTACTCTGCCATTGGGAGCTACTAACAATTGCTGACGATTCTTCTCAGCGCTTAGGAGCTGGACGTGTCGGATAGTGTCCTTAGGAGCGATCTCTCCGGTGTTTACACATCTTGCTACTAACTTACCTTTTAATCTTACTGCTTCAAAAACTTTCATATATCTCTCTTTTTTAATTATAATATAAATTTAAGGAATTAATCAATGCGTGTCAACCTTTTTGGCAACT
>Ga0315902_10002531_pt1 | contig 28377 bp, 15 predicted proteins | sample LakEriMetagenome_9_FD_203523 | JGI IMG/M metagenome (GOLD analysis project Ga0315902, IMG submission 203523) | Freshwater fungal communities from buoy surface, Lake Erie, Ohio, United States - Buoy 12 MA117 | ecosystem: Environmental > Aquatic > Freshwater > Lake > Lake biofilm | place: USA...
TGCCGCAGCCCGGCCATCAGGCGGTCGGGGCGCAGATGCGCGTCGTCGGCATAAAACCAGCCCCCGGCCAGTCCGGGGCGCAGCGCCGGTTCCCGCTCGGTGAGTGCCGAGCCCACCAGTTTCTCGGCCGGCAGATGGAACTCACTCGCCAGCAGGTCATTCGTCGCGTTGTAGGCTTCAAACTCCGCCGCCGAACGGTAGGCAAACAGCAGTCCCTGTTCTTCCCACTCGCAGTCGATCTGCTCTTCCGCCACCAGTTGCCGATACAGGGACAGTGACGACTCGAGAATGGGATGCAGGGCATGCCCCCCCGCCAGCATGTCACGCCGATTGCATTGTCGGGCAAAGCCCCACAGCCAGCGCCACAGCGCGAGATCGAACCGGGGCTTGATCGTGAAGGGGGACTTGGGCTTGAGCATCGCCTTGAGCGTTCGCCCCACAGCTCCCGGCTCGGCAAGGGGCAGTACGTGGCTGGGACAGATATACCCGCAGTTCCCCTGCGAGCAGGCCGCCCCGAACGACTGCCGATCGACAATCGTGACCCGATGCCCGGCACGCTGCAGGTAGTAGGCACAGCAGGCCCCCACGATGCCGCCACCGATGATGAGAACGTGCTTCGATTGCTGGCTCACGGACGAATTCCCATGCAGAAGGGGTCGGTGGGATTGAGCCAGAGTGTCGATTCGGCGGTGACCCAGGCGGTCCCCCGGATGCTGGGAATCACCCGCCCCTGGTCTTCCCGGTACCACCCCTCGAACACGCTGCCGAGAATGCTCTCCTGACGCCAGATCTGGCCCGGAGACAACTTGCCTTCGGCTGCGAGACAGGCGAGTTTCGCACTTGTCCCGGTGCCGCACGGTGACCGATCGTACGCCTTCCCGGGGCACAGCACGAAATTCCGACTCTGATTGGTTGCGTCCCCTGGAGGCCCAAACAGCTCGATGTGGTCGATTTCTCCGCGCTCGGCCCCCGTAATTCCCTCCCGTTCGAGACCGCTGCGGATTCGCCAGGCGAGATCGGTCAGGCCTTCGACCCGCGCCAGGGAGAGCGACTGCTGGTGGTCGTCGACGAGAAAGAACCAGTTGCCCCCCCAGGCGATGTCGCCATGCACGAGGCCGTGACCGGGGACTTCCACCGGCACCTTGCGGGCGTGCCTCCAGCTGGGAACATTCTCAATGGTCGCCGTCTGGGCCCCATCGTAGTCGACGGTGACCACTCCCACGGGGGTGTCGATGCGATGTTGTCCGCGACCGATCCGACCGAGGTGTCCGAGGGTGACCGCGAGCCCAATCATCCCGTGCCCGCACATGTTGAGCACGCCGACGTTGTTGAAGAAAATCACTCCGGCAGCACAGGTGGGATCGGGCGATTCGCAGAGCAGGGCCCCCACCAGGACATCCGAGCCGCGGGGCTCGTTGACCACCGCCGAGCGGAACCGGTCATGCTCATCCCGAAAGCGCAGTCGTCGCTGGGCGAGCGAACCGGTCCCCAGGTCGGGAGCGCCACTCACGACGACACGGGTCGGTTCTCCCCCCGTGTGTGAGTCGATCACCTGGATTTTCTGCATAACGGTTCTTCCTTCAGGAACGCGTTTTGGCAAGGTCGGGACGAGAGGTGAACCGGCGGCCTGTGAAGGGGCGTCGCGGTGTTCGGGTGGCTGGGCGAACCAGCGGACGCGACCTCGGAATGCCTTGCAAGAGCGAGATCATCGCGGCGTGAAACGGGCCGCGGCAGTGACATTCCATGAGAGAGCGTGCAACACCAACAAGACTGGTTCGAGTACGGAATCGACCCGTGGACCGATCGACCAGATTCTAGCGAACGGGTGACCATTTGTAACCCTCCCGTTGGACGAGATTCCGGCAGCGATCACCCGTGCCGGAACGGCATTCGGAACAGGACGCCGGGGCGATCCCGGCACCTCCGACCAGTGATTCCCCGGGATTACCCAGGTTCGTTTTCCTGCCGAGAAAGCGACCTGCATCCGGAGTTTCGACTCCCCCCGTCCGATCATCTGCGGATCTTCGGCAATCCCCTTGACGTGACGGCAAGTCAATGGCAGAAAATGAGTTGCGCCATTTGAAGAGCTGCCTTGGCGACCTTGGGGGCGAGTGGTCCGGGGGGGGAGGTCGGCGTTTTCTGCGAACCCCCTCCTACAAATACCCGCCCCCGTGATTCGAGAACGATTTTTGCGGTTTCTTGATCCAGACGAAGCCGCTTTACGTTTCCTCCCGCAACGACACGACGTGCCGACCTGCAACTGTCTCTTTACGAAGGGCGGTCCGGGACGTCTCCCTGGTGGTCTTGCCTCGGCAATTTCCACCGCATTGAAGAGAGTGTGATGCCAATTTCCCAAGACCTCCTGAGGGTCTACGAGACCGGTGAGACGACTGTGGTGGGTTTCGGCGAAGCCGAAATGCCCGATGCGCTCGACATTGCGCAAATGCGGGATGAGATTGTGGAGATGCTGCGGCAAAACAAGTCGCACTCGATCGCGATCAACCTGGCTGGCGTGGGTCATGTGCCCAGTGCTATGTTGGGGTTGTTTGCTTCGATCCGTCAGGCCGGTTTCGCCGTGCACCTGCACAATCCCAGCCGCAACGTTCGGACGCTCCTTGAAGTCACCCGCCTGAACACCCTCTTTCAAGTGCACGAACTCGGGGCCTGAGAGCCATCGGGAGGATTTCTTCCGCATGGGCCCAGATGGCCCGGAATGATCCGGATCAAGGTCGTTTGACTGGCCTGTCTGAATCCCGGGCCCATTCGAATCCGGGAAACGGCGAATTGCGGAAGGGGGTGAACCGGTCCCTCCCGAGATTCCATGTCTTCCCCTTCGCACGACTCCCACCTGAACCCCCTCCGTTCCCCGAAGGGCAGTGCGGGTGCTCCAGAGCCTCCTGGTCAACGTTCGCACGCCGCAACCCCTCCCGGGGTCTCCGCCTCGTCCGTCGCGATGGGTTCCTCCAACTCGATGTCCCATTGGCGACAGGTTCCCTGCGACCAGATGGATCTCGACCTGTCGCGTTTCTCCCAAGCCACGCGTCTGCTCCAGCAGTGGTGCGATGCTGGTGAGATTCCGGCGGCCTCCCTGGTGGTGGGGCACCGCGGTTGTGTCTCCCAGACACTGCCGTTTGGCCGCCCCTCCGAGCGCCCCGATGCCCCTCGACTGGGGGATGATGCCATCTTTCTCATCGCCTCGATCACCAAGCCGATCGTCGCGCTGGGGGCGCTGCAACTTGTGGAACGGGGCGAGCTCTCACTCGATGACCGCGTCGAAAAGTTCATTCCCGAGTTCGGTCGCCATGGCAAGCATGCGACCACAGTCCGGCACCTGCTGACGCACACCTCCGGTCTGCCCGACATGCTTCCCAACAATGTCGACCTGCGGAACGACAACGCACCACTCTCGGCCTTCGTCGAGGGGGCCTGTCATCACAGGCCCGATTTTCCGCCCGGGCGTGGTGTGCAGTACCAGAGTCTCGGTTTTGCCATGCTGGGGGAACTGATCCACCGGATCTCGGGGATCCCCTGTGCCGAGTGGCTGCAGCAGCAACTGTTCGCCCCCCTTGGGATGGTGGACACCGCACTGGGGGCTCCCGACAGTTGGTTCGAAGGCGCCGAGCCAAAGGTGGCCCGCCTGACCGAGATGCGGCTTCCCCCGGAGCAGGTTGAAGCCCCCCATTGGAACTGGAACAGCCGTTACTGGCGGCAGCTGGGTGCCCCGTGGGGCGGCCTGCTGTCCACTCCGGCCGACCTGGCACGACTCGCCTCATTTTTGCTTGGCTGGTCGCCCCTCGCAGAGACCCGGGTCGTCAGCCGGGCCTCGATCGCTGCCGCCACGCGCAATCAACTGGAGGCGATGCGCGAAGTCCCGGCCGATGATCGACGGTGTCGCCCCTGGGGTCTGGGCTGGCGACTGAACTGGAGCGCCCACAGCGCCAACTTTGGAGATCTGCTGTCTCCCGGAACCTATGGGCATTGGGGGGCCACGGGAACCGTGCTCTGGATCGACCCGGTCCGCGAGAGTTTCTGCATCCTGTTGACCACCCGCCCACAGGAACCTGGCGGAGAATTCCTGGCCCGAATTTCGAACGTCGTGGCAGCGGCGTTGCCGTAGCAGCGTCCACCGAGGCGATCGAGCCTCAGCCTTGCGCCGTCGGCGTCTCAGTTGTCACTCTTCGGCCACATCGCGTGCAGTGACCCGATCGCGGTCATCAGCAGCACCGCGGTGTTGACCGACCGCGACCATTCATGCAATTGCCGGAAGCGGTCAGGGTAGGGGGGATGCCCCAGCATCTCGGCCAGGGGGCGAAAGAGCCACAGGTAATCGGCCCCAAGCAGCACCAGGGCCACAGCCAGCCACACGGTGGATGGCAGCCGGCGTTTCTTCCCGCCGGCGTTCGACACCTCCGGGGAGCGGGCCCACCCGGCCAGCAGTCCTCCGGCCAAGCCAATTCCCAGCAGCCAGAATTCGAACGTGTAGTAGAGGGGAAAGAGAATCCGGGGATGATTGTCCTTCGTGTCGGGACTGAACAGCGGAGAACCGCGCAGTCCCAACACGACCGACACGAACATTGTGCTGGCCCCCAGCGCGGCGGCCGAGGCCATTCGCTCCATCAGCCGCCCGACAACCCGCCAGGGTGCACGATTCACAGTCAGTTCCAGGCGAGGGGGGACTTCCACGCCTGCTTCAGTTCGTCGAGCGCGGCATCAATCCGGGTCTCGTTGGTCATCCCCCGCACGACAAGCCGGGGGAGTGCCGAGACGGTCCCCAATTCTGCCAGCGGCAGGCCTGCGAACAGTTCCCGGAATCGCTCGACATTGGCGGGTGCCACCTCGACCACGAAGCGGGTATTGCTTTCCGAGAAGAGCAGCACAGCATCGTGCTCGAGCCCGCTGTGTGCTCCCATCACCCGCAGGTCGATATCGGCCCCAAGGTGTCCCGAGAAGGCCATCTCGGCGAGTGCGGCGGCCAGGCCCCCTTCACTCAGGTCGTGACAACTGCGGACCAGCCCGGCGGCGATCGCACCCGAGACAGCGCGGAAGATCCGCGGCGCCCGTTCGAGATCCACCCGGGGCACCCGCCCCCCGGGCAGGCCATTGACGAGGTGGAAGTGGCTTCCCCCCATCTCGTCGTGTGTGCTCCCCACCACAAACAGTCGATTCCCGGCCTCTTTCAGGTCCATGGTCACCGCCTGCGACACCCGCGAAATCTGCCCCAGCGCGCTGATCAGCAGCGATGAGGGAATCGCGACGGTACGCCGCTGGCCACCGGCATCCTGGTACGAGAATTCGTTGTTCAGGCTGTCTTTGCCACTGATGAAGGGGGTGCCGAAGGCAAGGGCCACATCCCTGCAGGCGAGCGCTGCCCGCACCAGGCTTCCCAGCGTTTCAGGACGCTCGGTGTTCCCCCAGCAGAAGTTGTCGAGGATGGCGATGCGGTCGGGGTCCGAACCCACCGCAATGCAGTTCCGCACCGCCTCGTCGATTGCGGAAGCGGCCATCCAGTACGGATCGAAATCGCCAAACCGCGGGTTCATCCCGTTCGAGACCACCAGGCCCCGGTGCGACTCGAGGTTTGGCCGGATCACCGCGGCGTCCGATGGTCCGTCGTTGGCAACCCCCACCAGGGGCTTCACCACGCTCCCCGCCTGCACCTCAAAGTCGTACTGGCGGATGATCCATTCCTTGCTGCACACATTCAGCGAGCCAAGGATCTTCAGCAGGTCACCGTCGTAACGGCTGCGTGTCGGGGGCGTGCTCGCCACCTCGGCCGGAGGTTGGTACTCGGCACTCCGCACGACTGGGGGACGTCCGTCGTGCAGAAATTCCATCGAGAGATTTCCCACCTCTTCGCCGTGGTACTTCAACACCAGGCGGCGGGTGTCGGTGAATTTCCCGATGATCGTCGCCTCGACCCCTTCGGCCCGGCAGACCTGTTCGAACTCGGCCCAGTTCCGCTCGGGAACCGACAGCACCATCCGCTCCTGCGCTTCCGAGATCCAGATCTCGGTGTACGACAATCCGTCGTACTTCAGGGGAGCCTTGTCGAGCCAGACCTCGGCACCGGTCTCTTCGCCCATTTCACCCACCGCACTGCTGAAGCCCCCGGCCCCGCAGTCGGTGATGGCGGTGAAGAGCCGGCGGTCGCGCGCCTGCAGGATCACATCGAGCACCATTTTCTCGGTGATCGCGTTGCCAATCTGCACCGCCCCCCCCGAGAGGGTTTCGCTCTCTTCCGTGAGCTCGGCGGACGAGAACGTGGCCCCGTGGATGCCATCCCGCCCGGTCCGTCCTCCGACCGCCACGATGAATTCCCCGGGTGAGGCCTGCTTCGATTCCAGCCCGACTGGAATCATCGCCACGTTCCCGCAGTACACCAGCGGATTCCCGAGGTAGCGTTCGTCGAAGAACACGGCTCCATTGACCGTGGGAATGCCCATGCGGTTTCCGTAGTCGCGAACCCCCGAGACGACTCCCCGAATCACCACGCGCGGATGCAGCACTCCGGGGGGCAGGTCTTTGTCCGCCACCTCCGGAGGGGCGAAACAGAAGACGTCGGTGTTGCAGACGGGGCGCGCCCCCAGTCCGGTTCCCAGGGGATCCCGAATCACGCCGCCGAGACCGGTGTTGGCACCCCCATAGGGCTCAAGAGCCGAGGGATGGTTGTGCGTCTCGACCTTCATGCAGACGTTCTGCGTCTCGTCAAACTTGACCACCCCGGCGTTGTCGCGAAAGACACTGACACACCAGTCGTCGGCCCCGAGTCGCTGGCGGATCTCGGCGGTCGCCGCGAAGATCGTTTCCTTCAACATGTTGTTGAAGCGGATCTCACGCGCCTCGTCGCGGTAATGAACCCGCCCGCCGAGCGTCTTGTGCGAGCAATGCTCGCTCCACGTTTGGGCGACCGTTTCGAGTTCGGCATCGGTGGGATCCCGCCCGAGTTCCTGGAAGTGGTCGCGGATGGTCTGCATCTCCCGCAGGCTCAGGTAGAGCTGCCCTTCCTTGCTGAGGCGGGCGAGGGCGGCATCATCCATTCCGCGGATGGCCACCGTCAGCTTGCGGAATGTGTACGGTGCCCCCAGCCCCAGGCTGCTGATCGCCAGGGCACCGGGAAGCACCTGCTGGATCGCGTCGTTGGCAATCACCTTCGAGGCGGCCCGCTGCAGTTCCCGCTCCTGGGCATCGTCGTTGAACCAGTACTTCTGGCAGGTGCGGACCGCGTCGACCCGATAGCCGCCGTCACGCAGTGCGGGCAAGACCGTCGCCGCTGTATTGTCGGTCACGCCGGGCTTCAACAGCACGTTGAACAACCGACCCCGCGCGGCGGTCCGGTCGGGCAACTCGCGGACGGCCAGTGTCTCGACGACAGGGTCGGCCAGCAGTTCGCGCCCCATCCGTTCGGCGGCCGGGCGGTCAATGGCCCCCTCCACCAGGAATGACCGGGCCGAGCGGACCTGTCGAATCGAATTCAGCCCGAGCGCGCGGCACTGAGACAACACTCCCTGCGCCTCGCGATCCAGTCCTTCGGGACGGGGCTGGATCTCAATTTCCCACAGCATTGGAATCCTCTGGGTTGCGGGGCTTCTCGCGGGAGGAGCCCCCTTCCTGGAACACACGCAGCCAGCGTTCGCGGGCCAACACGCCATCACGCAGCAATTCGAACAATCGCCCCTGATCTTCCGCCGAGAGAGCCTGCTGAAACTTCTGCAGTCCCTCGATCACATCCTGCAGTCCCAACTCCACCTCGTCGCGGTTTTGCCGCAGGATCTGCGTCCAGAGTTCCGGGTCTCCCCCCGCAATGCGGGTGGAGTCGCGAAATCCCGTCGAGGCGAGTGGATACGCCCGGGGAGGCAGTGTCGCCGCCAGCGCCGCCGCCACGACGTGCGGCACATGACTCGCCCGGGCCACCAGGGCATCGTGCTCGTCGGGCGAAAGCTGGACCACATCCCCCCCGACACTGCGCCACATCCGCGAAATGCGTTCCACCGCAGACCGGTTCGTCTGGGGCAGGGGGGTGATCACGCACCGCCGACCATGGAACAATTCGGGGTCGGCATACTGGCACCCCTGGCGCTCGGACCCCGCCATCGGATGAGAGCCGACAAAGTGCACGTGCGGCGCAAGAGTGCCCGACAGTTCTTCACAGATCCACTTCTTGACACTCCCGGCATCGGTGATGACCGTTCCCGGCCGGCTGACGACCGCCGCCTCACGCACCCCCTCGACAATGCGGTCGACTGGAGTGCAGAAGACGATCAGGTCGGCGGCATGCGCCGCCTCCGCCAGCGAGGTGCTGGCGCGGTCGATCTGCCCCAGGTCGCGGGCCAGGTTGAGGCGACCGGCACTCCGGCCCACCCCCACCACCTCCCGGGCCAGACGGCGGGACCGCAGGGCCGCCGCCAGCGAACCGCCGATCAGTCCCACTCCGACGATCGCGGCCACATCGCAAATCGGTTCCAACGCCGTGGTAGGTGCCGTCATTCCAGAGGCCAATCGTCTTTCAGCCGTGCGTCAGGGACTTCTCGAAAATCACCAGGTTCTCACCCCGGTCGGGATCCCACCGGATCCCCACGATATCGTAACGCTGAGCGATCGCGAGGTGCAGCATGGGACGGTGCTGGTTGTGGCATTCAAACCGCACCGATTCATAACCCTGCTCGTGTGCCCAGGTGTGCACCGCGTCCATCAGCTGTGACGCGATCCCCATCCGGCGATAGGGCGTCAGCACGCCGTAAAACCACGAGAAGTAAACCGTGGGCTTCAGCTCGAAGCCGATGTAGAAGCCAACCGTCTCCCCCTGCTGGCTGGCCACGAGCATCAGCACGTTGCACCGCCCCTGGAATCGACGGCGGAAGAACGCCGCATCCCGGGTCGGCCGGAAGATCTGGTTGTACAACTCGGAGATCGTCGGGATGTCCGACGGTCCCACGATGTCGATTTTCACGTTGGACATGTCTGCTCCTGGAGCCTGGGCCCGCTACTTCAGCCCGGCGAGATATTCGACCAGGTCACGCAGTTCAAACTTCGTGAGTTTTTTGGCGAGGTCTTCGGGCATTGCCGACTTCCCACGGGCCCGCTCTTCAATCTGCTGCTTGTTCACGGTCACCAGGTTTCCCTCGGCGGTGATCAGCGTCACCTGCTGCTCCGTCTCTTCACGCAGGGTTCCCGCCACCTGTTTGCCGTCGGTCGTGAGGATGACCACCGGCTCGTACCCCCTGGCGATCGTCTTGTCGGGATTCAGCACCGCTTCCAGCAGGTACTGCCGGTTCTGCTGGCCCGCCACCTTCGACAGGTCGGGCCCCACTTCGCCCCCCCGTCCGTCGACCTTGTGGCACCGCATACAGTAGACCTCGGCCTTTTCAAAGAAGAGCCGGCGGCCCCGCTCGGCATCTCCCCCGGTGAGCACCGGTGCGTATTCTCCCAGGGGGTCGGCTGAGACTCCCTGGCGGATCGTTTCAAGTCGTGACTCCAGCTCGGGGTGTTTGCGCTGGCGGGCTGCTTCCAGCAGATCCAGCACCAGGCCGGGCGGCACCTGCTGGCGGGCGACCTTGTCGAGCCAGCCCGCGAGCAGTTTCTGCGATTCGGGCGAATCCAGCCTTCCGAGCAGGCTCGCTGCGATCTGCCCCTCCGCCAGGTCCCCCGTTTCGAGCGCGGTGGGAATGCGGCGGAGTGCGGCGACCGCGTCACGATCGGCCAGGACCTGCAAACCGGCGCCACGGACGGCACCGTGTCTGTCGGCCAATGCCGCCTCGAGTGCCTCGCCCAGTCGGGGGTCTTTCAGCAGGGCCAGCGACCGCACGGCATCCGCTCGTGACTGTGGTCGTTCCTGACGATCCAGCGAGAGTTTCAGCAGGGTCTCACCAATCTCCGAGATCCCCAGCTTGACCGCGGTTTCGGTCGCCGCCTTGCGGACCGCTTCGTCACCCGAGAGCATCCCGGCCAAATTCCGTCGCACGCTGCGGACGGCAAGATCGGTCTCCCGGTCCCCCCGGGGACGCCACGCCCCCAGCACACGGTCGCGTCCCGAGGGGCGGGCCCAATCGGCCAGTGACCGGGCCGCCTCGACCCGCAGGGAAGATGCCAGATCGCTGCGGGCCGCCAGCATCGCAACAGCGTCGGCCCCCGCCTCGGTCCCCAGTTGGAAGTTGGCCCCGATCACCCGCCGCAGTGTGGCGTCGCTCAGGCCACTGCGGGTGGCCAGTGCAGCCAGGGTCGGCAGTCCGTCGGTCAGGGGGAGATCGTAGATCGCACGGGCCGCCTCATCGACGACGGCCGGGTGGCTGTCATCCAGGAACTCGTCGAGGTCAGCCCGCTGCAGTTTCCGCAGGGCCAGCACCACCCCCAGCCGCACGCTGACATTCGCATCGCGGCCGAGCCGCTTCAGCAGCAGGGCATCGTTCAGTCCGGCCAATCCCATGACCGCGGCATGACGGACGAGCACGTCGCGGTCGGCATTGTCTCGCAGCAACTGCACCAGGGCAGACCCCACGCCCGGTGCCTCGCCCGGTGCGAGGGGAACCAGTCGTCCCAGGGCCAGGGCCGCCTGAAAGCGAACCCGCAGTTCCGGATCAGCCAGCAGGCCGGTCAGCGATCCGATCGCCGCCACGTGCCGACAATCTCCCAGGACCTGCGCGGCCTGCGTCCGAACCTCAAGATCGGGATCCTGCAGCGCGGCCACCACGGGGGCGAAATACTCGACTTTCTTCGGGGACGGCAGCGGTCCGGCCACGCGCACGTGATTCCGATACGCCTGGCCAAGGCCCCAGATCGCGTGCAGTCGCGCCAGCCGAGCCGTGCCCGAACCATCCGCCTGTTGCAGTCGGCCGACCAAAGCCGGGGCCCCCTCGGCCAGTGGCTTTGCCGCCAGGGCAAACTGGGCGTCCTGGCGAATGGATTGACTGCGATGCGCAAGCAGTTCCCGCAATTCGGCCACCGGGCGCTGGGCAAATCCCTCGGCCATCAGGCGGGCGGCACTCTGGGCGTCGGTATTGTCGGCGAGCCCGTCCGGAACGATCCGATAGATGCGTCCCTTTCCTTTGCCATCCCACCCTTCCACCCAGTCGGTGAGGTACATCGAACCATCGGCGGCAAAGTCGACGTCGGTCGCCAGGATCTGCCAGGCGAATTGCTCGTTGTCGACCACTTCATACGACGCCCCCCTGGGCTGCAGGCGAATGCTGCGGACACCACTCCCCTGAAAGGCTCCCCGAAAATCGCACAGGTAAAACCGCCCCTGGTATTCGCCGGGAAAGCCGACTCCCGGGGCATAGGCCAGGCCTGACGGACCATCGGCGAGGTTGGCCAGCGGGGGCAGAATCCAGGCGGCCTGCCCCTCATGCTGTGGATGCCACAACTTTTCGCGGTTCCAGGGACCACGGTCGGGCAGGTACTGAAAATTCATCCGCCAGCCACTGTCAGCCCCCTCGACCACATGCACCCAGCGGGCCCGGTCGCCACTGTCGGAATTGTTGTCGGCGGTGAAGAGATTGCCGAATTCGTCAAACGCCAGTTCTTGCGGATTCCGCAGCCCCGCATGGACCACTTCGAGCTCGGATCCGTCGGGATTGCAGCGCAACACCGCCCCCTGGTCGGGGTACACCAGCCGGTTCTGCTCCTGGGTCTGGACGTTGAACCCGCGGTCGCCAATGCTGAAGTACAGCCGGCCGTCGGGGCCCATCCGCAACCCATGAGAGTCATGGCCGCGAAACGCGACCCGCACACCGTAGCCCGTGTGCAGGCTGGTCCGGGTGTCGGCACGACCATCTCCCGTCGTGTCGGCCAGGGACCAGACGTGGGGGATGTTCGTGTACCAGACCGTTCCGCCACGGGCGAGCACCCCCGCCCCGGTCCCTTCGAGCACACCACGAAAGCCATCGGCAAACACCACCGACCGATCCGCTTTTCCATCTCGGTTGCTGTCGGTGAGGCGGCGGATGCGATCGTGCTCGGTCCCGTATCGGGCCTCCAACTGATCGCCGAGATGACGCTGAAAGAAGGCGAGACGATCGGCGACCGTCATTGCGGCCAGGTCTTCATCGACCCAGTCGGCATGGTCGCGATTGTCTTCGACTCCCTTGAGCTGGCGGAACGTTTCCGCGACGTAGATCTGCCCCTGTTCGTCGATGCAGAACGTGACCGGATTGGCGAGCAGCGGTTCGGCCGCCCAGAGCCGCACTTCAAAGCCTGCCGGGACCTTGATCCTCGCGATCGCCTTTTCGCCCTCATCAGACGCCGGGGCTATCGCCGGTTCGTAGTCCGATTGGGAAGCAGCCGGTGGGGACGTCGACTGAGCGAGGCCAGGAGTGGCCAGCAGGGTGCAGAGGACAGCTCCCAGACCCAGGCGGCGCGCCAGGCACAGTCGCGCGCCGAATCGCGAACAAATCACGGCAGATCTCCGTAGAAAATGAGCCGTCCGTCAGGACAACCCTCCGCGAAGTCTACCGTTTCTGAAGTCGAATCGACAAGCAGCGACGGAGGTCAAACGACCCCCTGCAGCACAGTGGCGCTCGCCTGACCCAGCCGCGTCACACTCAGCTTCAGGAACACGGGATTGCGGGGAGACACCGGCTCGCGCACCACGTTCAGCTGGCACGCGGGATCGGGATTCGAATAATTCAGCGTCGGGGGGATGAATCCCTCACGCAACCCGGTCAGAGAGCCCAGGATCTCGATCATTCCGGTCCCCGCCGCGGCATTCCCCCAGAAACTCTTGAGGGCCGTCACGGGAACCTTGTCACCCAGCGAACCGAAAACATCATGAATCGCCCCGGCTTCGGCAACGTCGGTCTTGGGATCCGACAGGCCATGGGCATTGATGTGGCCAATCTGGTCGGGAGTCAGGCCGGCATCGCGAAGGGCCGCTTTCATCGCCAGAGACATCGCCAGTCGGAGGTTGGGTGTGTCCCCGGCATTCGCACAGGCCGATCCAGCCCCCAGCACCGTGCCGTAAACCGTGGCCCCACGCCGCTTTGCCGAGTCGACATCTTCCAGCAGCAGCGAGGCAGCCGCCTCACCCACCACCTGCCCGCTCCGCCGGGCATCGAATGGTCGCGAGGCCTGCTCGGGCTTTTCGAAATCGCTGGCGAGCTGGTCCCACATGCAGGCGTGAATTGTCTTCAGCGCGTGCAGCCGGGTCCCTGTCGAGCCGGTGATCATCACGTCGGCATGACCGCGGGCAATCACCCGCAACGCTTCGCCAATCACGAGGTTCGCCGAAGCCTCGTCCAGCGTAATCGAGTTGTTCGGTCCACGGGCATCGGCCGTGATGCCAATGTGACAGGCGGGCATATTCGGCAGGTATTTCAGCAGCCAGAGGGGGAACAGTTTCGGCATCCCCTTCTCGGCCCACAGTTCGTGGCGAAACTTCCCTTCCCCCTCGTCGGTTGCCGCAAAACAGCCCTCGGCCAGATCTTCCGGAACGCTGAACATCAGGTTGGCGCCAAATTCGACCCCCAGCCGTTCCGGGGCAATCGTCCCCTCTTTGATCCCCCCATGATCCATCGAGAGAATCGCAGCCGCGTAGCCCAGTTGGATCTCCCGGCACATCACCCGGATCGCCTTCTTCTGCTCGCGGCTCTTCGCAAAGCTCGAAGGATTGAAATCGCGAATCTCCCCCGCCACATGATGTGGGGCCGGGGTGAAAGCCAGTGTTGTGACTGGTCGAATGCCACTGGTCCCCTCCCGCAAATTCTTCGTGAATTCTTCGAGAGACAGACCAATCGGGCTGACAACTCCCAAGCCGGTGATGACCACCTGGCGCTCGGATTTCTGGTGTCCGGTCATGAGCAACACTGCAGGGACTGGTCCCGGGTAACGTCGGCACAATGACCTTGTGGTGACCGCGAGCAGAACTCTCGGTCACCAGTCCGCCCCGGGGCAGGAATGGGTGTACGAACGGGCAAGATAACGTGTTTTCCCAGTCGAGAGAAGTTAAGATCCCCAGTCGCATCAATATGCGTTGATGCGACTGGGGGAAGTCCGCCCGGTCAGCGGCTTTCCACGGCGAGATTCGAGCATCAGCGGTACGCGTTGTTCTTCCGCATGGAAGCGATCACGGCGTCACTCACCCCATACTGGTGCAACTGCACAACCGATTCCGGAGAGAGGTCGAATTGCCCCCCTCGGTCGCGGATGGTTTCGCACACCAGCTTGTCGCTGCACCCACTGGAAATCATGTGCAGGACATCGCGATTGGTCATCATCGAACTGCGGCGTTCGCGGGCAGACCGTTCGTAGGCGACCTGGCGGGCCAACTGATCACGCCGGTCCGCCTCGTCCTGGGCATTGCCCGCGAGGGCCCCGAACGCGGTGCCAGCCAGCCCTCCGACCACCGCCCCAGCTCCCGTCGCACCCAATTGATGCCCGACGACAGCCCCGAGGGCAGTTCCCCCCACCGCCCCCAACCCGGCCCCCTTCTGGGTGTTGTTGACGTTGCTGCAACCTGTGCACGTCACAACCATCAGCAGTGTCCCCGCCACGATTCGTCGCGCGGCAGTCGTCTTCGGGAGAGACATCGCTCACCTCCATGAACAGACGCACCCTCCCCCTCCTGGGGAGGTAACCCTGTCAACACATTGGTCTCATCGGCATTCGACCGACGATCGCATGAGCAGGCGTGCTGAGTCTCCAGGGAGAGTTTTCGCCTGTCTTGGTCACCGATAGCCGCCTCGACCATCACCCGATTCGCACGGCTGGATGGTTGCCTTGCCCCGTCCACCATCGATCTGTGCCGAGAGGCGTTCCCAGAGATTCGACGAAGGTCTGATTTCGGATTGCCCAATGCCACCGGGGAGCACCGCGATCGGCAGCGGCGCTGGATATACTCAGATTCTCAAATCGGGTTCCCAAAACCAAAGACCGCCAGCAACGCTGGATGACGGAATGTCCACTCCTCTTCTCCCACAGAATCTCCCGGAAGTCGCGACCTGTTGGCGTCGATCGGAACCGACCCGGTTCCGCGCGTTTCTGGTTTCGGGCCGAGTCCACAGGGGACTGCCAGTCCACCTCGGGGGCTGGCTCACCGCACTCGCGATCGTCGTCGGTTCTGTTCTGTGGCTCTCAACCCTCACGGGGAGCCTCTGTGCCGACCCACCGCCGGCAATCGCCCCCGATTCCGGCGAGTCGCCCGAAGTCTCGCCGGTGCGTCACCCCGCCCCCTCCGAATCGAAGCTGGCCGCTCGCCTGTACGCGACCGAAATGGCCCTCGGCTGGCAATATTGGAAACAGGGGGCGATCCGACCGCTCCGCGATCTGCTGAACCGGCAGGTGCCGCAACCCGGGACCCCGGCCGACGCCGACCGTCGCGGTTTCGAGTGGCACTACCTGCATCGCCTGGCCCACGGCGAAATCGCGGTTTTGCCCGGATCGTTTCCCGTCACCCGAGGATTGAAGTTCCTCGGAGACACCGGGCGACTCGCCTCCTTCCATCGGATCGTGACCAACACGGAGCCCGGCGAACTTCGGCTCTGGACCCTGTCCGAACAGAACACCTCGGAGGTCCTGCTGCGGGAACAGGCGAAAGAAGAAGGCCCCGCCATCCGGATTGGCAGATTCGCCGCCTCGCCCGACGGCCTGACACTCGCTGTGGATCAGGGGGAAGAACTGCAGTTCCTCAACGTTCTCACGGGCGAGTCGCTCGTGATTCCGACGGGCCACACCGATTCGCTGGGAGCGCTGACGTTCAGTCCCACGGGCGAACAACTCGCGACCGGATTTCTCGACGGAACGGTGCGGCTTTGGGATCGCCAGACCGGCACAATCGTCGGCGAACTGCAGGGGCACCGCATGGGCGTCCTGGCGATCGCGTGGTCTCCCTCGGGAGAGCACCTGGTCACCGGCACGGGAGATGATCGTGCCCCCCTGCATTTCCAGCAGAAAAACGGTGAACTCAAGCTCTGGGATCCCTCCCGACGGGAATGCATCTGCACCTTCCCCAATGTCCCCAGCCAGGTCAACTGCGTGGCATTTGCCGGTTCCCGCTGGGTGGTCAGCGGCGGAAACGCGGGGGAGGTGCTCGTCTGGGACACCACCACCGGACTGCAGGTCCGCCGACTCGGCACCCAGGTGGGGCCCATTCGAGACCTGGCCATTGCCTCCGATCCGCTGCGGGTTGTCGCGGCCTGCCAGGATGGAACCGCGCGCGTCTGGAACGTCGAAACCGGGGAAGAGCTGGCCACCTTCCGCGGCCATGAAGGGGCGGTCACCGCGGTCTCACTTGAACCCGCGACTGGTCGTCTTGCGACCGGGGGCTGGGATGGCACCATCCGCCTGTGGGAACTCTCCCAGCCCATTGAGAGAGCCAATCTCGGAGTCCATCCCTGGACCATCCTCGAGATTCACCACCCAGCCGATGGCCAATCGGTCGTGACTGTCGACTACACGACGGTTCACGTTTTTGACTCTCACACGCGTCGTGAATTGCGCACGATTCGACCGGGGCACTGGACGACCAGTTCGGCACTGAGCCCCGATGGCCAACGGGTGGTGCTCGGAGGGTTCGCGAATCCCGACGGTGGGGGAACAGGACACGTCTCGCTCTGGAGTCTTCAGATCGGGGAGCGGCTGGCGGCGTTCGATCCGCTGTCCGGAAGGGGCATCAGGGTGGAATTGTCGCCCGATGGAAACTGGTTGGCGTCCACCGGGTTTTCGCCGCAGCGCGAGCAGCGGCTGCTCTCACTCTGGGAACTGACCCCCACCGGACCTGGCAAGCGCCTCGGGGGCTGGACCATCTCGGCAGAGCCGGTGTTCACCGCCGACAACCGATCGCTGGTGGTGGCCCAGCCCGAGGGGCTTCGGCTGTTCGACCTGCAGACCCAGACACTGGGTTCGCCTTTGGTGGAGGGGGAGCGTCCGTTCGTCCAGGTTTCGGCGGCGCCGATCGGCAACCGCCTGGCGGCCACCACCGCCGAGGGAGAAGTGACGCTCTGGAACCTCGAACGCCAGGTGGTGGAACATCGGGGACGGGTACACGATGCCGCCGTCAGCCGATTGCTGTTTTCACGCCGGGGGGAAACGCTGGTGACGGGCAGCCGGGACGAAACCCGGTTGTGGACAGTCGCTCCCTTCCAGTTGCGTGCCGAGTTGCCAATCCCCGCCTGCGAGATGCTGATCACTCCCGACAACCGGACATTGGTCACGGCCTGGAGGACGCTTGATTTTTGGCACCTCGAAACCGGGTTGCCGATGCTGCAACTGGAGGATTACCAGATGGAAATCCCGAACTGCCTCCGCATTTCCCCCGATGGAAATTGCATCACCGAGGGAGGGGGCTGGCGCGATGAGAACGAGGGGGTCTATCTCTGGCAGGCAGCCCCCCGGCCGCGTTGAACCCAGCACCGATCCCGGGACCGCTTGACCAATTCCAACAGCGATATTCCCGTCGGATCCGTTCCCGTCCCCGGATGCGTTTCCGGTCCGCTGTCGGTGGCGACAACCATCCGCCTCCGCAGTCCTCCTGCAGAATCTGGCGTTCGTTCACCCAATTCCAGACCGCAGTTGCCAGGGTCGGGCCAGCGAGTGTCACCACCGGAGTGAACAGGTTGCCTGACACCTGTTTCACTCCGGTGAATGCCATTTCCGCGTGGGATCCTACCTGGTGAACATCGCGTGCGACTTGTCGCCGCGCGACAGCAGGTAGGCCATCAGGTCGAGCACTTCGTCCTTGTCGAGCACGTCCAGCAGCCCTTCGGGCATCATGGAGGTGGTCGAGCGCTCGATCGCCTCAACCTCACCCGTCCGCACGTTCGTCAGGCCGTTCGGATCGAGCATGTTGGTCATCACAATCATCGTGTCGTTGTTGTAATTCACGATCCGCCCCGTGACGATCTTGCCATCCTTCTTCTCGATGACAATTGCCTGGTACTGATCGCTCACTTCCTTGCTGGGAACCAACACCGACTCCAGCAGGTCCCGCGAGCTGAAGCGGCCACCGGCACCCGTCAGGTCCGGGCCCTGGGCGCCTCCTTCACCGGCGAACCGGTGGCAGGTGAAGCAGTTCGCTTCGCCAAACAACCGACGACCCCGTTCGAAGTCCCGTCCCTTGAGTCCCTCGGCCAGGGTCGGCGTCAGGTCGTCCAACTTCCACTTCTGCACGAGCGCCCGGGGCTTCCCGGCAATCGGAGTCGGCCCGACCGGCTGGGCGTCCAGCACTGCCTGGAGTTTCTCTTTCTCGGCGGGAACAAGTGTCGCGACGGCATCATCCTTCATCCGCTTCAGGAAGCCCCGCAGGCTGTTTCCTCCCTTGAAGTTGGCCGCTTTCAGGAACCAGGCGAAATACTCATTCCGCTCGGCCAGCGACCAGCCAGTCGAGAGCCCCCGCAGCGCCCGCACGTATTCCATCTGCTCTTCCTGGGTCGGTGCCCGTTCAATCAGGGCCACCGCCCGGGTCGCAACTCCCGGAGCCTCCAGATAGACCAGCAGGTTCAGCAACTCGGTGTTCACTTCGCGTGACGTCGACGGAAAAGCACCGTCCAACCGCTGGATCACCGCCGACCGCACGGCCCGGTTCGGCCAGCCCAGCCGGTTGAATACGATCGAATACACGCGCAGAGCCTCGGCCTGGTGGGCCGGGCTGAGGTCTTTCCAGGGGAGTTTCCCCAGGGACTCCACGATCGGCTCCTGCAGCGCCGCGCCGGGAATCGCCTGGCCAGGCTGGCGAGGATGGTGGAACGGGTCTTGCCCGACGGCACGGGTGAGCGCCAGCAGCGAGGCAATCGACCGGCCGGGATCGGTCTCGGTGAGCGCCTTGTCCTGCCAGAGCTTCACGTCCTGGTGCTCAATCGCCGTCCGGGCCGCATGTCGGATGTATCGATCCGGGTGATTGAGGTGCGGCCAGGCGGCCTCAATGGCCCGGGGGTCCTGCTTCCCGTGGAACGCTTCCAGGGAACGCCTCAGGGCATGCAGTTCCGTCAGGGCTTCGGGAGCTCCCACCGGAGTGGTCGGTTCCGAGCCGGCATAGGTGACACGGTAGAGTCCCGACTGGGTCCGCCGGCCCCCCACCGTCACATACATCGCACCGTCTTTCGGGTTGATCACCACGTCCGTCAATGGCAACGGAGAACCCGACAGGAACTCTTCCGATTCTCCCTTGTAGGCCGCCCCATTGGGGGTGAGCGTCACGGCCCACATTTTGCCGTAACTCCAGTCACAGATGAAAAACGCCTCTTGGTACTTCGCCGGGAATTTCGCACCGTAACCGAAGCAGACTCCCGTGGGGGACCCGGGGCCGATGTCGTGCACCGAACCGAGGGTGTCGGGATACCACGCGGGCCACTTGCCAGCACCGTTGCGCCAGCCAAAGTCGGCCCCGCTCGCTGCCAGGCAGACGCGGGTGGGTCGGTACCAGGGGGTGTTCATGTCCCATTCCATGTCGGCATCGTAGGTGAAGAAGTCACCCTGCCGGTTGAACGCCCCGTCAAACTGGTTGCGGTAGCCAGTGCTGACCAGGTCCCACGATTTTCCTTCGGGATCGGTCTGGTAGATGCAGCCCCCGGGGCCGAGCACGCCCGCCATAAAGCCATTGCCGTCGGGCATCCGCGGCAGCAGGTGGTCTTCGCCCCAGATTTGGGGGACCCGCGATCCAGCCAACTGGGTCATCTTCGCCTGGTTGCCGCAGACAACGAACAGCGACTTGCCATCGGGGGTCGGCACGATCGCATGCGAGCCGTGTTCGCCCTGGCCGACAAATTCCCGCAGCAGTTCGGGGGCCGCGTAGGTGTCTCCGCCGTCCGTTGACTTCAGGCGATGAAGGCCAAGCTTGGGCTGCTGGTCGCCGAACTTCACCGTCTCATTGACCATCACGTAGAGGCTGTCAAACGCATACAGCAGGCCATGGGCACCGCCGATGGCGTGAGGGAGCTTTTCGACCACGGTCTCGGCCCCGGCCACACCCGGGACGACCCGATACAGCGCGCCATACTGGTCCGACACAATCAGGCGTCCCTTGGGATCAACACACATGTTGACCCACGAGCCCTGCACCTCCTTGGGAACCGAGTAGAGCAACTCGGCCCGAAAGCCCTTGGCCACCTTCAGCTGGTCAGCCGGGGTCGCCGCATTCAGCGACAGGACCGGTTTCTCCTTGAAGAGCTTCTGGCCGAACGCAAACAGATCCTTCCGCCAGACATCCCAGGTATGGGCCCCGGGGCCGACCAGGTGCAGGTGCGGAACTTTCTGCTCTTCCAGCAGCCTGTGCAGGTCGGCCATCTTTTCGACGATCCCCTTGTCTCCTTCGCCGCACGAAAGCCACAGCAGCTTCAGCTTTGTCCGGGCCCCCTCCGGATCCTTGAGGTAGTCGGCCTGGGGACCGAAAAAATTCGCTCCCGAGAACGCGCCAATCCAGGCAAACCGGTCCAGGTTCCCGAGGCCCACCAACAACGACTGGGCCGCCCCCATCGACAGTCCGGCGATCGCCCGGTCTTCCCGGCCGGTCTTCACCGAATACTTGGCTTCGACACTGGGAATCACCTCTGCCAGCAGGTCCTGGCCAAACGTCACGAAGTCGAACCGGTTGTTCGGATCCCCCCCCGGCTTCCTGGCGAACCCATTGGGCATCACCACCACCATGGGGACCATCTTCTTGTCAGCCAGCAGGTTGTCGAGAATGGCCGCCGCCGCCCCCTTCACATTCCAGCCGGTCTCGTCGTCGCCCGACCCGTGCAGCAGGTACAGAACGGGATACTTCGTCTCGGTGGAATAGCCGGGAGGGAGATAAACCGAGTAGCGCCGCCGGGCCTCGGTCACCTTCGACATGTACTCCACGAACTCAACCTTCCCGTGGGGAATGTCGGCGCGGGGCTCATCGAACCTGGGTGGACCCTGTTTCTGTCCTTCAAACTCGAAGTTGCCACTCTGGCCGAGGTACTCGTAGGTGGCCGTCCCCTTCATGGCGGGGCCATCGATCTTCCCCTTGAAGGTGACCTTGGCATCGCCTGCCGCGACGACAAACGTCAAAACACCGTCGCCGAACTCGACGGACTTGAGCTCTGGATTGGGGGCATCGCCGTCGGTCGGCTTGTAGTTCCCCTTCAGTCGGTCTCCGTCGCGGGTGACAGTCACCGTCCCCGCCCGATCCCGGTTGTCAGGTGTTTGAAATTTCAGCTTCCAGACCCCGACCGCGGCATCGCCGGGTTCGGCCGCCAGTGCTGGCGAAAAGGCAGACAGGCAAAGCAACAGGGCCGCACAGGCAGCCCGCTTGAGAACCGGGAGAAACATGGGCACGAGTCCTTTCCAAAGAGGCGAATTGCGACGATAGCCACGGGTGGGAAGAGGGTCAAGCAGTCTCGATTCGCCCCCCCACGGCCCCGGTGACAGCCGACAACGGCAGTGGACCGGAGCAGGGGAGGGGACGGGAGGGACATGAACCGATCTCGCGCCACCCGCGTAGCCCCCCCGGAACTGTCAACAGGCAGTCAGGCAAGCGCCATCGCATCAATGCTCAACAGCGTATAGACTCCCGCCAGTCATGCCGTCCCGTGGAAGGAGGGCTGCGATGTCAGGAGGCACTGAACAGCCGGGGGAGTGCTTGTGAGCGAGTCAGAAGGACTGGTTCCCTATTCGAAAGCGTGGGTCGCCCAGGCCCGTCGGGTGCTGGGGGATGCCGCCTGCCGGCAATTGGGCCTGTACGAGATCCCGGCTGGATTTCGCCTCTCGATCGTGGTCCCGGTTTACAACGAAGAGAAGAATCTCCCGACGATTCTGTCACGCGTCGCCAGTGTGCAGATCCCCAAGGAGATCATCCTGGTCGATGACTGCAGCCGCGATCGCTCGCGCGAAGTGATGCAGGAACAGGCCGAACGGCTCGCCAGCCCGCTCACCTCCTTCCAGCTCGCCCATCACGACATCAATCGGGGGAAGGGAGCCGCCCTGCGGACCGGCTTCCTCAAGGCAACCGGAACTGTCGTGATCGTCCAGGATGCCGATCTCGAATACGATCCCGACGAATATTCCAAGCTGATCCAGCCGATCCTCGAAGACAAGGCTGACGTCGTCTTTGGCAGCCGGTTCCTGGGAGATGGCCCGCACCGCGTGCTGTATTACTGGCACTACCTGGGGAACAAGTTCCTCACCACGCTTTCCAATGGCTTCACCAACCTCAATCTCACCGACATGGAGACCTGCTACAAGGTCTTCCGGTCAGAGGTGATTCGCGAGATCGCACCGACGCTGCAGCAGAACCGGTTCGGATTCGAACCCGAGGTGACGGCCAAGGTCGCCCGCCGCAAGCTGCGGATCTACGAGATCGCCATCAGCTACTCGGGACGGACCTATGCCGAGGGAAAGAAGATCGGCTGGAAGGATGGTTTCCAGGCGCTCTGGTGCATCGTCCGCTACTGGTGGGCCGACTGAGTCGCAGCCCCATCCGGTGTCTCCCCCATCCGATCACTCGCATTCCGTTCCTTCCCGGCCATGGTGACTGGTTCGCAGACCGTTGCTGACGGCCGGGGACCGTTGCCTGGTGCCGGCGGGAATCCTTCCGGTCAGGGTTCCTTCGGGACTTCTCTGGTGGCGGGCGTCCTGATCGCCGCGCTGGTCCTCTTGCTGCAGGTCCTGTCGGGCGCCCATCGCGCCGAATTGAACAGCCACCCCGATGAGCCCGCCCACGTTGTGACCGGGGTCTTCCTGCACGATTGGATCGGTGCCGGTCTTCCCGACTGGCGTCGATTTGGAGATCGCTTTTACGCCCACTATCCCAAGGTGGCGCTGGGGCATTGGCCCCCCGGATTTTACGTTGTCCAGGGGGCGTGGTATGCCGGCATCGGCGTCTCACGCACTGCCGCTCTTGCCCTGCAGGCGTTCCTGTCGATTCTGCTCGCACTGCTGACGGCCAGGCTCGCGTGCCGGGCGTTCGGGGGCTCGTATGCCCTTCCGGCCGCGATCGTACTGCTCTCCAATGGATGGATCCAGTGGGCCACCGCCTCGGTCATGACCGAGATCCCGATGGCACTGTTGACGCTGGCGGCGACCGCCCAGTACGCCTCGTATCTCCGTCGCGACCACGAGGTCCGCAGCAGCCTGCTGTTTGGTCTGTTGGCCTCGGCTGCCCTGTTGACGAAGGGCTCGGGGTTGCTCCTCGCGGGAGTCCCCCCATTGGCAATCGTGCTGACCCGTGACTGGCAGCGAGTGAAGACCTGGCCCTTCTGGCTCCCTGCCCTGGTCGTGCTGCTGTTGTGCGGTCCATGGCATCTGCTGACACTGCGACTGCAACGGCAGGGGTTGCTGCACGATTCGTTCAGCCTCGACTATGTCGCCCAGGCGCTTCCGTATTTCGGGACCGAATTTGCCGCCTCACTGGGCCCCGCCGGTGTGGGTCTGCTGCTCGTCGCCCTCGTCGGCGTCATCAGGAACCAGACGGCTTCCAAAGATGGTGCACAAGACTCGTCACGTCCTCTGCTCGCGGCCCTGGCGGCCCTGGTGATCAGCGCGCTGCTGCTTTGCCTGCTGGTCCCGGCCAGCCTGGAAGCCCGTCACCTCGTCCCGGCGATTCCTCCAGCCGTTCTGCTGGCCTTCTCGGCGATACGCACCTCAATCGTCTGGCTGTCGCGCGAGTCGGGGCGGCGTCTGCCGGGGGCGGCCCTCATCTGTGTGCTGCTGACGATGTGGCTTCCAAGGCTCCACCGCCACACGAAGCCGCCAACCGGTTTTCAGAATGCTGTCCGCACAATTGTCGATTCGTCCGCGTCATTGCATCCCGTCTGTTTCATCTGTTCTGACGAGATTGGGGAGGGGGGATTCATTGTCGAATCGGTCACTGCCGGACCACGGCCGGGGTTGTTTGCCCTGCGCAGCAGCAAATTGCTGGCGCGGGATTCGTGGGATGGCCGGGGCTACGCAACCAGGTACGCCACGGTCGAGGCGGTCCGGCAGTTGTTGACCGATCTGCAGGTTGAGTTTTTGGTGATGGACGAGAGTGTCTTTCCCGAAGAGCGTGACGATCCCCACAACCGTCAGGTGCGCGAATTGCTGGCGACATTTCCGGACGACTGGACTGACCTCGCCCGCTTCGACCGACTCGATCGGGGCAAGCGATATCCCCTCTCTCTCCGCGTCCTCCGCCGCACCAGCGACACCGATCCTCCGCCCGACCCCGAAACCACTCTGCAGCGCATTCTCAGGATTCAGGGTTCCAAGACCCGATAGCCGCAGTGCGCCCAGTTGACGTTCCCCAAAGTCACCTGGGCGTTGGGGAGGACGGAGTTCGGGAAGGGCCAGCATTCGTCGCGTAGGGACCTCCGGGACGATCAGTGTCTGATCGTCCCGGCCCACGAACGAATGGGATCAACCCGAGCCCGTCTTCTGTCTGGGGAGTTTGACAGTCGTCCACGCGACCCAAAGGCCTGCAGGCCCGATCAACCGGGGCTGTCGGCAATCGAGACGAGGTTGTCAAACACTCCCAGCGCTACCGCCAGTCGACCGCGACTTTGAAGACCGCCTTGACCAGTGGTGTTCCCACCGGGGCGGCCATCGGGGCGTGGACGTCTTCCGGGAAGAAGATCGCGAATGTGCCGGGCGGAACAGGGAACCACAACAGTGGCTTGTCGGCGAAGAGCCAGAAGTCCTTCGCGTCGTCGTAGGGGGTGTCGATCGTCTGGCAGGCAGCCAGAGGGCTCCAGCCGATTTCGTCGGGCCCGGTCAGCGTGTACTGGATGTCGATGTACTTCTTGTGGGCCTCAAACTTGACTCCGTCGCGCCCCCGACCCGGCCCCTGATTCAGCATCAGGAACAAACGGTCGCCGTCGATTTCATGACGCCCCGGCTTCAGAGACGCCAGGTCCGTCTTCCGAAGATAATCGAAGGCCGCCCGGAAACCCGGATTGAGGGCAAACGTCCGCTCCGCATTGGACAGCGCGTCGAGAATCATCGGAAGAAGCGTCCTCGTCAAAAAGGAAGGCCCCCGGCGGGAATCACCAGGGCCATGCCGAATCTATACGCAATTCGGCACGATTCGTCGAGAACCCAGAGAGGCCTGCGACTCGCGGAAAATTGGGGGAGTTGCACCTGACGGGAGGCACCGCGAATGTCCCGAGCCAACCGGAGTCCCAGGGCCACCTGTTGGGGAGCCGCTGTTGCCTGAGGCAGGCCCAGCGGCTAACATAAAAATTGAAGCATGTCTCCTGCGGTCAGCGTCGTGGGACCGTTGGAGTAGTGATTCCCCCGCCCTCTGCGATCCCGCCATGTTCTCCCGCCTGCCTGCTCCCTGCTGGAGCGTTCGCGCCCTGTCGCGCGTCGCCGGACCTTTGGCTCTGCTGGTTTTGACGGTTCGGGGGGCTTTGCCCCTGTCGGCCGCCGAGACTCCGGTGTTTGAGCTCGACGTGCGACCGATCCTCAAAACCTACTGCCTGGATTGCCATGGTGGTGAGGAAAAACTCAAGGGGGGACTCGACCTGCGTCTTCGCCGCTTCGCCCTCAAGGGGGGCGATTCGGGGCCTTCGCTGGTTCCCGGAGATGTCGCGGGCAGCCTGCTGATCGAGCGGATGAAGTCGGGCGATATGCCCCCGTCCGAGAAAAAGGTTCCCCCCGAGAAGCTCGCCGTGATCGAAGCGTGGATCGCCGCCGGCGCCCCTGCCGGCCGCGACGAACCCGAGACGCTGCCCCCCGGTCTGCCGATCACTCCCGAAGAACGGGCCTACTGGTTTTTCCAGCCGCTGCGTCGTCCGACAGCTCCGCAGGTTCCCGGCACCGTGACATCGGTGGCAGAACAGGCCGCCCAACCCCAGGCCGACCTGATCCGGACCCCCATCGACAGCTTTGTGGTTGCCCGACTGCGTGAAAAGGGGTTGCGTCTCGCTCCCGAAGCGGACCGACTGACCCTGCTGCGGCGGGTCGCCTTCGATCTCACGGGGCTGCCCCCGACCCAGGCTGAGGTGGATGAGTTCCTCGCCGACGCGAGCGCGGACGCCTACGAAAAAATGGTCGACCGCTACCTGAAGGCTCCGGCTTATGGCGAGCGTTGGGGTCGACACTGGCTCGACATTGCGGGCTATGCCGACTCGGAAGGAAACGGCAACGAAGACACTCCCCGTGCGTATGCGTACAAGTACCGGGACTATGTGATCCGGGCCTTCAATGAAGACAAGCCCTTCAACCAGTTTGTGACCGAGCAATTGGCCGGGGACGAACTCGTACCCCAGCCCTGGAGCAACCTCGCTCCCGACCAGATTGAGAAGCTGGTCGCCACCGGCTTCCTGCGAATGGGGGTCGATCAAACCGCCACCGGGGGAGACTCGGAAGAAGCCTCCAACCTCGTGGTGGGGGACATGCTGAAGATCGTGTCGACCTCCCTGCTGGGGCTGTCGGTTGGCTGTGCCCAGTGCCACGACCACAAGTACGATCCGATTTCCCAGGCCGACTACTTCCGGTTGCGCGCGATTTTCGAGCCGGCGCTCGATCCCGCCCATTGGCGACGCCCGGGCCAGCGGCTCGTGTCGCTGTACACCGATGCCGACCGGGCGAAAGCCGCGGCTGTCGACGCAGAAGCCCAGACCATGCAGGTGGCCTTCAACGAGAAGCAGTCGAAGATGGTCATGGAGGCGTTTGAGAAGAATCTCGAGAAGTTCCCCGAGGATCTGCGGGGGCCGCTGCGGGAGGCTTACACGACCCCTGGCGACAAGCGAAACGAAGCACAGAAGAAACTGCTCGACTCGAACCCCAATGCCAACATCAACCCGGGAGTGCTCTACCAGTACAACCAGGCGGCCGCTGACGAGCTGAAAAAAGACCAGGACAAGATCAACGCCAAGCGGGCCGAGAAGCCGGTCGAAGATTTCGTCAGCGTCACCAATGAGGCCGCGGGAGTCATTCCCCAGACCCAGTTGTTCTATCGGGGTGATTATCGCGACAAGCGGCAGGTGGTGACTCCGGGCGACCTCACGATCGCCGCCGCCGAGGGACAACGGCTTGAAATTCCCGAGAAGAATCCCGACCTCCCCTCGACGGGTCGCCGACTGGCGTGGGCCCGGCACCTCACGCGGGGAGATCATCCGCTGCTGGGGCGGGTACTGGTGAACCGCATCTGGATGCATCACTTTGGTCGGGGGATTGTTGAGACCCCCTCAGAGTTCGGCCAACTGGGGAACCGCCCCACCCACCCGGAACTGCTCGATTGGCTGGCGACCGAATTCGCCGGCCAGGGTTGGAGCCTGAAGGCCCTGCACCGGGCCATCATGACTTCGCAGGTCTACCGGCAGTCGTCGGTGGCCGCCGCTGCACCAGCGGGAAGTGTCGTGCCGGCGCAGGTCGATTCGCTGAACACCCTGTACTGGAAGTTTCCACTGCGTCGGTTGGAGGCCGAGACCCTGCGCGACCGCATGCTGGCCGCTTCGGGTCGTCTCGACCGGACGGCGTTTGGTCCGTCGATTCCGGTCGAAGAGAACTTCGCCGGTCAGGTCCAGACGAAGGATGATGTTGCCCGCCGCAGCCTGTACCTGCAGGTCCGGCGGACCAAGCCGGTGTCATTCCTGACAACGTTTGACGCCCCGGTCATGACGGTCAACTGCGAACGCCGGATTTCGAGCACCGGCGCGCTGCAGTCGCTGATGCTCATGAACAACGATGCCGTGCTGAAGGAATCCGAGCACTTCGCCCAGCGGATCCGCAAGGAGACCCCCGCCGATTACGCCCGCGAACTGACCGCCTCCTGCTCAGCACGATATCCCCGGCACACCGACGCCTGGCAGTACGGCTACGGAGCGGTCGATGCCGCGACCGGCAAGCTCGCCTCCTTCAGTCCGCTGCCCCATTTCAACGGCAGCGCCTGGCAGGGGGGGACGACATTGCCCGACGCCAGCCTGGGCTGGGTGCTGGTGCATCCCCAGGGGGGTCACCCGGGGGATGCGCAACACGCGTCGATTCGCCGCTGGGTGGCCCCGGCTGCCGGAGTTGTTTCGATTTCCGGGAAGCTGGGCCATGGCTCGCAGTACGGTGATGGGGTCCGGGGCCGGGTCGTATCGTCGCGCACCGGAGTCGCCGGAGAATGGGTGTCCAAGGGGGGCGAGGCCGAAACGGCGGTGCCGCAACTCGCCGTCGAAGCCGGGGATACCCTCGACTTTGTCGTCGACTGCCGGGAAACGGTCGAAAGCGACTCCTTCAGCTGGGGTGCCTCGGTGAAGCTGGTGGGGGCGAACGGCCAGCCCGTCGGCACCTGGGATTCTTCCAGTGATTTTCATGGTCCCGCCAGCATCAGCGTGGCGCAGCAGATTGCCTTTGCATGGCAGGTCGCCTACCAGCGGCCGATCACTGCCGAGGAACTCGAACTGGCGTGCGCCTTCGTGGCCCGGCAGCTCGATCATCTGCGAACGGTGGGTGAGAAGTCCGACCACGAGCTGTCGGCAATGACCAGTCTCTGTCAACAATTGCTCAGTTCCAACGAGTTCCTGCATG
>Ga0315902_10002532_pt1 | contig 28375 bp, 24 predicted proteins | sample LakEriMetagenome_9_FD_203523 | JGI IMG/M metagenome (GOLD analysis project Ga0315902, IMG submission 203523) | Freshwater fungal communities from buoy surface, Lake Erie, Ohio, United States - Buoy 12 MA117 | ecosystem: Environmental > Aquatic > Freshwater > Lake > Lake biofilm | place: USA...
GCCGGGCCGCGCGGCCGTCGGGGAGCTTTCCGAAGGTCTGCACGGCGGGTACGGAAGGCACGGCGACTTCCTGGGATCGGGCCGCAACACCCGTCCCGAGGGCGAAGGTAGCGGTGGCGAGGAAGAAGGAGCGATGGAGCATCGTTTCTCCGCTGCTGCAATCGTCAGGAGCATAGCCCCGCCAGGGAAACTTCCGCATCGCATCGCCCGGCCGCCGGGCGAACCTCGCCCGCAAGGAATGGATCACCCGCCTCGAGCGGCGGCGCCGCCGGCAGCGGGGCGGCGGCGCTTCGGGAACCAGTCGGCGTCGAGCACGAGCATCGCCACCCGGTTCTCGAGGTTGGGGCGGAACACCACGAGCAGCAGTACGGGCAGGTACCAGGCCATGTACAGGCCGCCGTTGTGGGCCTTCCAGAACTGGCTGCCCAGCAGCACGGCGGCCGAGCAGCTCATCAACGTGCCCAGGTTCTTCGGGGCCGGCCAGATCGCCAGCGTGGCGATCAGGGCGACGAAGGCCGCCAGCACCGGGAGCCGGAAGACGGCGTCATAACCGGGCAGGGCCCAGAAGCCCTCCAGCGAAACCTTGTTGGGCAGAATCCAGCCGAACATCTGCCGCAGCTGCCCCACGAACACGGCCGCGTCGGGTGAGGTGAACCACAGGCCGACCACCAGCGCGGTCAACGCCGCCGCGACGCCCAACGCGAAGCGGCGCACGCCCCGCTCCCAGTAGAAGCTGCACCACAGCGGCAGGAGGAAGACGGGATAATAGATCGCGCCGATCGCCAGGCCGATCAGGGCTCCCGCCATGAATGGCCGCCGATAGGCCGCGACGGCCCACACGAGCAGCGCGCCGGGCAACGCATGATCGACGCGGCCGGTCATCGTGGCGGTGTAGGGGAGGAGCAGGTAGAGCACCGCGGCCGCGATGCCCATCCGCACGCTCTCGAAGTGCCGCCAGCCGATCAGCACCATGCCCGCGACGATCGCCAGCTGCGAGACGATCGCCATCACGCGGGCGGTCGTCTCGTGCACCTGGCGACGGCCCGTGCCGCCCGATTCGTCGGGGCCGGTCGGATCGGGTGTGAACAGCCGCTGGGTGGAGATCTGTGGCAGCAGGAAGAGGAGCGGGTAGCCGGGGCCCTGACGGGCGAGCTGGTCGGCGTCGACGCCCCCCTCCCGGGCCTGAAGCTTTTCCGCAGCGGCCGCGACGGCCACGTCGTCGGCCTGCGGCCGCTTCGTGATCACGTTCGCCAGCAGGAACACCAACAGCGCGACGCCGAGGAACACCAGACCGCCGGTCGTGAGGTTCGGCTCCAGGAGCGGCCGGCGGACCATCATCGAGTCGCAGAGCATCCGCGCCAGGAACAGCCCGGTCACGGCGAACAGCCAGATGAAGCCGATCTCCTGGGAGTCGGCGTTGCCGCGCCGCAGGCCGTGCTCCACGGCCAGCAGGCCGGGTGCCAGGAGGATGAGGGCCACGAGGTCGAGATTCCGCACGCTCAACACGCGGTTGAACTTGAAGAACAGCGCGAGCGACAGCAGCGACGCCAGATAGAACCACGACGTGGGATTGACGCCGTAGTAATGGAAGAGGATGTCGCTCATGGGCGGGCAGGCAGGGGGACGGTGGCGAACACCCGTTCACACAGGGTACGCCCCGGCCGTGGCGTTGCAAACTCGCTCACCGAAAGGGCCAGAGAAGCGGTGCCAGGGCGACGGTGAGGGCCATGACGAGCAGGTTGAGCGGCCCGCCGAACCGCACGTAGTCGCTGAACTTGTAGCCGCCCGGGCCGTAGATCATGAGGTTCGTCTGGTAGCCCATCGGCGTGGCGAAGCCGCAGCTGGCGGCCACGGTGATGGCCATCACGAAGGGCAGCGGGCTGACGTCGAGATCGGCCGCGGTCTGCCAGGCGATGGGGAAGGTGAGCACCGCCGCGGCGTTGTTGCTCATCAGTTCCGTGAACAGCATCGCGACCAGGTAGAGCGCGGCCAGGACGAGGTGCGGGTGGTCGCCGGCGGCGGCGATCGTCGACTCGGCGACGGCGGCGGCGAGGCCCGTCTTCTCCATCGCCCGGGCGAGCCCGAAGCTGGCGGCGATCAGCAGCAGCGACTCCCACTCGATGCTCCGCCGGGCCTCCGTGGACGAGATGCAGCCCGTGGCGACCACGCCGCAGGCGGCCACCAGGGCGGCGGCCACCATCGGCACGAGATCGAGCGCCGCGGCCAGGACCATGGCGGCCAGGATCGTGCAGGCGATCCAGGCCCGGTCGTGCCGCGGGGCGACGGCATCGCTGATCTCGCTGACGAGATAGAAGTGGCGGCTCGACCGCTGCCGATCGAGGAAGGCCGGCCCGGCCTCGAGCAGGAGCGTGTCGCCCGGCTCGAGGGCGATGTCGCCGATCTTCATCTGCAGCCGCTCGCCGTTGCGGGCCACGGCGATGACGACGGCGCCGTAGGTCGAGCGGAACCGGCCCTCGCGGATCGTGCGGCCCACCAGCGGGCAGGTGTTCGACACGACCGCCTCCACGAGCCGCCGTTCGCTGCGGGGGTCGTCGAGTTTGAAGACCTGGTCGGTGGCGGGCCGCAGGCCGCGGATCTTTTGCAGCTCGACGACCGAGTCGATCACGCCCACGAACACCAGCCGGTCGCCGGCCTCCAGCCGCTCCGTCGGTTCGACGGCCGCCATCACATGGCCGCCGCGGTCGATCTCCATCAGGAACAGGTTGTCGAGGTGCCGCAGGCCGGCCTCCTCGATGGACCGGCCCACCAGCGGGCTGCCGGGCTCGACGAGCATCTCCAGGGAATACTGCCGCGGGTCGTCGCTCTGGCTCATGGGCGGCCGGCGGTCCTTGAGCAGCCAGCGGCTGGCCACGAGCAGGTAGGCCAACCCGGCTCCGAGCAGGGCCAGGCCCAGCGGCGTGATGTCGAACATCCCCAGCGGCACGCCGCGCTTGTCCTCGACCAGGCCGCTGACCACGACGTTGGTGCTCGTGCCGATGAGCGTGCACAGGCCGCCGAGCACGACCGCGGCGTTCATCGGCATGAGCAGTTTGGAGACCGAGAGCCGGTGCTTCTTCGCCCAGTCGCGGATGGCGGGCACCATCAGGGCTACGACGGGCGTGTTGTTCATGAAGGCCGACAGCAGGCTCGGGCCGACCATCGTGCGCACCTGGGCGGCGGCCAGCGACCGCGGCCGGCCCAGGGCCCGGTCCACCAGCACTGCCAGGGCGCCGGTCCGCTCCACGGCCGCCGCCACCACGAACAACGCGGCGACGGTGATCATGCCCTCGTTGCTCATCCCCTTGAGAGCCTCGTCGGGCGCGATCACACCTGCGGCCAGCAGGAGCACGACGCCGCCGATCATCACCATGTCGGGGGCCCGTTGCACGAACAGCAGCAGGCCGAGCGTCACGAACACGACGAGCCCGGTGAGGGCCGCCTGCCAGTTGCCGCGGAGGGCGTCGATGAGCGAAGCAAGATCCATGCGCGGCTCGGGGGCGCGGCCGTGGCGGCGGCCACGGTCCGGAAAACCGGGAATTTCACAGCCCGACGGCAGGGCCGCAAGGGCAAAACCGCCGCCGCGTGATGCGGCTGCGTATAACAAGGGCATGTCCACGAACGATCCCGCACCCGTGCCGGCCGAGCAGCGGTTCGCGGCCTACTACGCCGATCGGCCGCCGTGGGGCATCGGTCGGCCGCAGCCGGCCTTCGTGGCGGCTGCCGGCGCGATCCGCGGCCGGGTGCTCGACCTCGGCTGCGGGACGGGCGACTTGGCGATCTGGCTGGCGGAGCAGGGGAGGATCGTGACCGGCGTCGACTTTCTCGCCGCACCGCTGGAGCAGGCGCGGTCCCAGGCCGCCGCCCGGGGCGTGGCGGTGAACTTCCTGCAGATGGATGCCCTGGCGGTAGGAGAGATTCCCGAGCGGTTCGACGCCGCCACCGACTGCGGACTCTTCCACACGTTCGACGACTCGGGGCGGGCGGTCTACGTGGCGGCCTTGGCAAAGCTGCTCGAGCCGGGGTCGCGACTGTTCATCCTCTGCATGTCCGACAGCGAGCCAGGCACGCACGGGCCGCGGCGGGTCTCGGCCGCGGAGATTCAGGCGGCATTTCGCGTCGGCTGGGAGGTCGAGTCGATCGCGCCGGCCGTGTTCGAGGTGGTGCCGGGGATCCCGGGGGCCGAGTTCAGCCCCGGCGGCGCCCGGGCGTGGTTCGTGACGATTCGGCGGACGGCGTGAACGCGCGGCGCGGTTGCCGGATCGTTGAAAGCCCGCTTCGCGGCCGCCTAAACTTTGTCTGGCGAGGCAAGAGGCGAAACGCTATACGACGAGGCCCTTCTGTGCCGTGCACGCATCGGACGCCTGCTCGTCGGCCATTCCGGGTCGTCACGATCGCGGCCTGCGGGTGCGTCGGCCTGGTCATCTTCCTCGCGACGCCGCGAATCGCGCCGGCGGTGATCATCGACACGGATACCGGCACCGGCAACACGACGGCTCCAGCTGACGATCCCGGTTGGGCGAGCGTCGGTGTGCGCGGCATCGGCACAGCTGTTTATCTCGGCCAAGGCTGGGTGCTGACGGCCGCGCATGTCGGCGGCGGGAGCATCGTGCTCAATGGCGGCACGTACGCCATGCTGGCCGGCTCCGGTACCCGGCTCACCAACGGTGGCCAGCCGGGGAAGAGCACGCTGACCGATCTCTACATGTTTCGTCTGGCCACGACGCCGGTCGGGCTCGTCGGCGTGCCAATTGCCGCTGCAGCGACTGGATCGGGCGCGGCGGTGACGATGATCGGTGCCGGCCGGGACCGCGGCGCGTTTACGCAGTGGAGCGTCAACACCAATCCCAACCCTTGGGTCTGGACCGAGGTGCCGTCGGGCGGAAACGCGGCCGGTTACAAGACGCTGTCGTCCCGCACCATGCGCTGGGGCACCAACACGGTGAGTGGCACCGGGATCTGGATCGACGCCGGCTTCGGGGATGCCAAGGCGCTGAAGACGACGTTCGACGGCTTCCCGTTTTATTCCACCGAAGCCCAGGCGGCTTCCGGAGACTCCGGGGGCGCGGTTTTCCGCAAGCAAGGTTCGACGTGGGAGCTTTCAGGCTTGATGCTCGCGGTGGGCGGCTATTCCGGACAGCCGGACCCCGGGGCCAACGCCGTTTTTGGCAACGTGACCTACGCGGCCGATCTTTCCTTCTACCGGCCGCAGATCATGGCGATCGTGCCGGAGCCGGCGTCGATCGTGCTCGTCGTGACCGCGGCGGGCGGGCTGGTCGTCGCGCGATCGCTGCGCCGGCGTCGCGCGGCGGAGTCGGCCGCCCACCCGTGACGGCCACGACGGCCACTGGCTCACGATGCGTCTTTTCCCCTCCGACCGCTATCCGCTGCCGCTGCCGGAGGGGCACCGCTTCCCGGCGGCGAAGTATCGCCTTCTCCGCAAGCGGCTCGAGGCCCACGCGGCCGCTGGGGCGGCGCTCGAGTTCGTGGAGCCGCACGCGGCCACCGACGACGAACTGCTCCGTGTGCACGACCGGGCATACGTGGGCCGCGTCCTCTCCGGAACCCTCGCGCCCGCGGAAGTCCGGCGCATCGGCTTCCCTTGGAGCCGGCAGCTCGTGGAGCGGTCGCTGCGGAGCACGGGGGCGGCGGTCGATGCGGCCGCGGCGGCGCTCGCGGAGGGCGTCGCGGCCAGCCTCGCCGGCGGCACGCACCATGCCGGCATCGCCTTCGGCGAGGGCTACTGCGTGTTCAACGACACGGCCGTGGCCGCGCGGGAGATGCAGGCCCGGGGGGCGGTGCGGCGGGTTCTGATCCTCGACTGCGACGTGCACCAGGGCAACGGCACGGCGGAGATCTTCGCCGCCGATCCGACCGTGTTCACGATGTCGATCCACGGGGAGCGGAACTTCCCCCTGCGGAAGCACCCTGGTTCCCTCGACGTGCCGCTGGCCGACGGCACCGGCGACGAGGAGTATCTGCGGGCGCTCGCTCCCGCGGTCGCCGCGTCGTTCGCCCGCGCCCGGGCAGACCTCGTGCTCTACATTGCCGGCGCCGATCCCTACGTCGATGACCGGCTCGGCCGGTTGGCGGTGACGAAGGCGGGACTCGCGGAGCGGGATCGACTCGTGCTCGGCGCGGCGCGGGCGGCCGGCGTGCCCCTGGCGATCGTCTGCGGCGGTGGCTACTGCCCGGACCTGGAGGCGATCGTGGACATCCACGCCACGACGATGCTGCTGGCCGCCGGCGCAGTGGCCTGATGCGGATCACGCTCGATCTGCAACGCCGCCGGCGCTCGACACTCCATGGTCTCGATGGGCTCGACGAGGTCTGACCCGCCGGTCTGGCGGCGGCGGCTTTCGCGGGCTGGACGCCCGCAGGAAAATCGTGATCATTCTGGGAGTCGCGGCGGCGTCCTGGGAGGCCACGGACGCCGCAATTTCATGACCCGTGAGGCAATCCGATGAAGATCATCCGCTTTCTCTCCGCCGGCCGCGAGCAGTTCGGGCGCCTCCACGACGACGGCCGTACGACGCTCCTCGAGGGGGATCTTTTTGCAGGCCTCCGCGACACCGGAACGCCGGCGACCGTCGACAAGCTGCTCGCGCCGCTCGTCCCCCGCGACATCCTCTGCGTCGGCCTCAACTACAAGAAGCACGCCGCCGAGAGCAACGCCGAGCCGCCGGCCCACCCGGTGCTGTTCATGAAGAACTCGGGCACGCTCCAGAACCCGGGCGACGCCATCGTGCTCCCACGGAAGTTGCGCAGCGACGAGGTCGACTACGAGTGCGAGCTCGCCGTCGTCATCGGGAAGACCTGCCACAACGTCAGCCGGGCCGACGCGCTACGCCACGTGCTCGGCTACACCTGCGCCAACGACGTTTCGGCCCGTGACTGGCAGCGGAACGGCGGGGGCGGACAGTGGTGCCGCGGGAAGACGTTCGCCACGTTCTGCCCGCTCGGGCCCGCACTCGTGACCAGCGACGAGATCACCGACCCCAACCGGCTCGCGATCAAGACGATCCTCAACGGCCAGACGCTCCAGGACTGGAACACCAGCGACATGATCTTCGACGTGCCGACGCTCGTGGAGTTCCTCTCGGCCAGCATGATCCTCAATCCCGGCACGGTGATCCTCACGGGCACGCCCCACGGCGTCGGCTTCGCCCGCAAGCCGCCGGTGTATCTCAAGGCCGGCGACAGCGTGACGATCGAGATCGAGAAGATCGGCTCGCTCACCAACCCCGTGGTCGAGGAGGCGGTCGGCTGAGATGCCGTGATGCCCGTCACCTTAACCCTCACCGCCCCGCCGCCGTGCCAAAAAACTCCCCCGCCGCGAATCGGTCCCAGGTGAACCGTGTCCGCCTGTCGCAGACCGTTTTTTCCCGGCTCTCGCGGGCGATCATCGCCGGGGATTTCGAGCCCGGATCGCGGGTCTCGGAGCCGACGCTTTCCGCCATGCTCGGCGTCAGCCGGGCGCCGATCCGCGAGGCGCTCATCGAACTCGAGCTCCGCGGGCTTGTCGAGTTCGACCCCACGGGCCACACGCGGATTCCGGCGCTCACGCCCCGCGACATCGAGGAGATCCATGCCGTGAGGCTGATGATCGATCCGGTGGCGGCGGGGCTGGCGGCCGAGCGGGGCAAGCCCGAGGATTTCGCGGCCCTCGAGGCGAACATCACCGCCACGAAGTCGGCGCAGACCCTCGCCGATGTGTCGCGACTCGACGCGGAGTTTCATGACCGGATCGTCCACGCGGCCGGCAATCGGCGGCTCCTGCTCTGCTGGAACTCACTCCGCGACCAGTTCGCCCTCTGGCTCACGCAGATGCAGCTCCGGCAGGAGGCGGTGACGCACCGCACGCGGCAGGACACGGTCGAGACGCACCTTAAGCTGCTCGACTCGATCCGTTCGGGCGACGCGAAGAAGGCGTCCGAGGAGGGCCGCCGCCACGTCTCGGGCTGGATCAAGCTCATGCCCCGGCCGCCGAAGAAGCGGTGAACGCCGCGATCCGGGTGGCGAGGTCGCCGAGGAACCTGGCCGCCGGGCCGCCGTCGACGATCCGGTGGTCGAAGGTGAGCGAGAGCGGCAGCTGCCGCTGGAGGATGAAGCCCTCCTGGCCGCCGGGGGGCGGCACCGGCTGCATGCGGATCGCCCCCACGCCGAGGATCGCCGCCTCGGGATGGTTGATCACCGGCGTGAAGAACTCGATTCCGTAGGAGCCCAGGCTCGTGAGCGTGAACACGCCCCCCTGCATGTCGGCGGCGGTGAGCCGGCCGGACCGGGCCCGCTCCACGAGCCAGCGCGTCTGCCGGGCCACCTCGGCAAGCGGTGAAGCCGCCACGTCGCGGACCACCGGCACGACGAGGCCGGCCGGCGCATCGACCGCGAGGCCGATGTCGATCCTGTCGCCGGGCAGGGCGAGCTGCGTCTCCTCCCAGCGGGCGGCGAGGAGCGGATGGGCGAGAAGCGCGTCGGCGACCGCCTTGAGCAGCATGTCGTTGAGCGTGGCCGCCTCCGGTCCGGCGGCGGCTTTGAGCGCCGCGCGGGCCGCGAGCAGCGCCGTCGCGTCGGCCCAGGCCGTGAGGGTGACGGGCACGGTCTCCTGACGGCTGCGGACCATCTGGCGGGCGATCGTGCGGCGGGTCTGCGTGATCGGCAGCACCGTCGCTCCCGGCACGGGGACGGGAGCTCCCGAGCCCCGGGGCGTGGCCCCCGCTTCGGCCGCGGCCAGCACGTCCCGCTCCCGCACGCGGCCTCCCGCGCCGCTGCCCCTGATCGTGGCGACGTCGACGCCCCGATCCCGAGCGGCGCGACGCGCCCGCGGCGAGCTCCGCGAACTGCCTGCCGGCAGCAGTGCCTGGGCCGTGGCGTGGGCCGGAGGGGCCAGGCGGGCTGCCGGAGCACCACCGCGATGCCCCGTCGCGAGATCCTCGGCCGAGAGCCGGCCACCGGGCAGCCGCGGCGTCACCGTCGCCAGGTCGATCCCCATCTGGCGGGCGAGCCGCCGCACGCTGGGAGACGCCGCGACGGGGATGACCCCAGTCGCCGACGTGGGGGAGACCGCAGCCGGATGCGTCTTGGCAACTGCCGGCGCGGGCGGAGAGTCGCTGGCCTGCGGCGGGGCCGCCGGCGCTGCCGCGGCAACGGCCGCAGGCGGGCTCGCCTGCGGCCCCCAGGCGGGCGTTTCTCCCGCCGCGCAGAGCTTTGCGATCGTGCGGCCCACGAGGACGGTCTGACCCTCGGACGGCGCATCGGGGGCGAGATGCAACACGCCCCCGTCGACCGCCTCGATCTCCTGGGTCGCCTTTTCCCCTTCGAGCATGAAGAGCGGCTCGCCCGGCTTCACGCTGTCGCCCGGCTTCTTGATCCAGCCGGCGAACACGCCCTCCTCCATCGACCAGCCGAGCCTGGGGATCGTCACGTCAGCTGCCATCGCGTCGCGTGCTCCGAAAGTGTGACCGTGGAAGGGCCCTGCTCACTCCGCCAAAAGCCCGCGGATCGCGGCCTCGATCGCCGCGGCACTCGGGACCACCTGCTCCTCGAGCACGGGGGCGTAGGGCGTGGGGGAGCGGACGCCGGTGACCCGCCGCACCGGCGCGTCGAGGTCGTCGAAGCCCCGATCGGCGGCGAGGGCTGCGATCTCGGCCGCGAGGCCGCAGGGCCCCGCCGGCTCGTCGACCACGAGCAGCCGGCCCGTCTTCGCCACCGACGCGAGGATCGCGTCGGCGTCGAGCGGCGAGACCGTCCGCGGATCGATCACCTCGACGCTCGCCCCGTCCTTCGCCACCGCCTCGGCAGCCGCCAGGCAGAGATGGTTCATCCGGCCCACCGCCACGACCGTGGCGTCGGTGCCCGCCCGGGCGATCCGCGCCTTGCCGAAGGGAATCTCGAAGTCCCCCTCCTCGACCGGGCCCTTGAGCTGCAAGAGCTCGCGGTGCTCGAGGAAGAGCACGGGATCGTCGCCGCGGAGCGCGTGCAGAAACAGCCCCTTGGCGTCGCGGGGCGTCGAGGGCACCACGACCCGCAGCCCCGGCACCTGCGCGAACATGCCGTAGTAGCTGCCGGAGTGGTGCGTGGCCGCCGAGTGGCCGATGCCGATGCAGCCGCGGAGCACGACCGGCATCTTCAGCCGTCCGCTCGACATGAACTGCACCTTCGCGATCTGGTTGACGATCTCGCCCCAGGCGTCGAGCAGGAAGTCGACGAACATGAAATCGACCACGGGCCGCGCGCCGGCCATCGCGGCGCCGCAGGCCAGCCCGGTGAAGCCGCGCTCGCTGATCGGCGTGTCGCGGAGCCGGTCGGGCCCGTATTTCGCATACAGGCCGGCCGTGGTGCGGAAGTTGCCACCGCGCCGGCCGATCCCCTCGCCGAGCACGAACACCGAAGGATCGGCGGCCATCGCGGATTCGAGCGCCTCGACCGTGGCTGCGATGAACGAGAGCGGCCGCGCGGCGGGGTCGGCGGCCGGCTCGCGGACATCCCGCGGCACGGCGTAGACGTGCGTGGTGGCGTCGGCGGCGCTCGGCGGCGGCGCCGCCTCGGCCTCGGCGCGGCCGCGGGCCACGTCGTCAGCCACCTCCTGCTCGATGGCAGCGAGATCCCCGGCCGCGATGCCGTGATCCTGCTCGAGCCGACGGCGGAAGGCGGCGATCGGACAGCGGTCCTTCCACGCCGCCACCTCCTCGCGAGTGCGGTAGTCGAAGTCGCCCATGCCCTCGGCGTGGGCCCGGGTGCGGTAGGTCTTGCACTCGATGAGCGTGGCCCCTTCGCCGGCCCGCGCCCGCTCCACCGCCCGCGCCGCCGCGGCATGCACGGCGAGCACGTCGTTGCCGTCGACCTCCTCGCCCGCGAGGCCGTAGTTGGCCGCGCGGCGGCCCACGTCGGGGATGCCGCTGGCCTCGCTGAAGGGGACCTCGGTCGCGAACTGGTTGTTCTCGCAGATGAAGAGCACCGGCAGCTTCCAGATGGCGGCCATGTTGAGCCCCTCGTGGAAGGCGCCGTTGTTGACCGCACCGTCGCCGAAGAAGGCCGCGGCGACGCCGCCGTTCTTGGCGAGCTTGAAGGCGTAGCCGCCGCCAGCCGCCTGGAGGATGCAGGGGCCGACGATGCCGCTCGTGCCCAGCATGCCGATCTCCGGCGCGAAGAGGTGCATGCTGCCGCCCCGGCCCCGCGAGCAGCCGGTTACCCGGCCGAAGAGCTCGGCGATGAGCTGCCCGGGCGGGAGCCCCTTGGCCAGCGCATGGCCGTGGCCGCGATGCGTGCTGAAGATCACGTCGGCCGGCTCGAGATGCGCGCAGACGCCGGCGGCGATCGCCTCCTGCCCCACGTAGGTGTGGCAGGCGCCGTGGATCAGGCCCCGCTGATGGCAGCGGGCGAGCTCCTCCTCGGTGAGCCGGATCACGAGCATCGAGCGGTAGAGGCCGAGCAGGGCCTCGCGGTCGAGGCCGGCTGCAGCCCTGCCGGATGCAGCACTGCCGGTCGCCCGCTTGTCCCGCGGCTTGGCCGCAGTGGTGGAGGTTTTGTCGGTGCGGCTCACTTGGTTTCTCCCTTGGTCCTTGGGCCGATGGTTCCGCCGGCGTTCATCGCCAGATTACCGCCGTCCATCGGGATCAGGGTGCCCGTGATCCACGAGGAGGCATCGGAGGCGAGAAGCACGATCAGTCCCTGGATGTCCGCGGGGGTGCCGAGCCGGCCCCGCGGGATTCCCGAGAGGAATTTTTCGCCGAGCGCCGGATCGGCCGCGATCCGCTGCTCGAGGCCGGGGTTCATCACCTGGGCCGGAAGGATCGCGTTGACGCGAACGCCCCGCGCCGCCCACTCGGTGGAGAGCTCGCGGGTCATCTGGGCCACCGCGCCCATCGCCATCGCATAGGCGATGTGGCCGCGGCCGAGCGACGTCACGCCGCCGATGCTGCCGATGTTCACGATCGATCCGCCCCCCTGGCGGAACATTCGACAGGCCGCCTCCCGGCAGTGGGCGAACCGGCCGACGACGAGGTTCTCCAGCACCCGGCGGATCTGCTCGGGCGTGATCGCGAGCGGATCGGCCTGGATCCCGTCGCCGGCGACGTTGGCGAGGAAGTCGACGCGGCCGAACTCCGCGTCGATCCAGGCGAAAAGCCGGCCGGCTGCCTCGACGTCCGATGTGTCGTGCACCCTGCCCACCGCCCGATCGCCCGCCGCCTCGATCTCCTGCGCGGTGGCGGCGAGGCCCGCCTCGTTGCGGTCGAGCATCACCACCGTCGCCCCGTGGGCGGCCAGGGCGATCGCCGACGCCTTTCCCATGCCGCTGGCGGCCCCGGAGACGACGGCGATTTTTCCAGAGAGATCGAAGAGCGGAGGAGGCTTCAAAGACATCGGGGTTCCGTGGATTCGCGGCGAGGAAAGAAAACGATACCGATCAGGATTTGGAAACGGCGGACGCACGGCGTTCGATGAACCACCAGGAGAGCAGGGCCATGAGCACGCCCCAGGCCATCACGCCCGCCATCGGGGCGACGCCGAAGCTGCCGACGATCTTCGGGGCGAAGATGCCGCCGCCGTTGGCCACCGAGTTGACCAGCGCGATGCCGGCGGCGGCCGCAACGCCTCCCAGGAACAGCGGCGGCAAAGCCCAGAAGACGGGGAGCACCGCCATCATGCCGGCCTGGGCGAGCGTGAGGCCGACGAGCTGCCCCCACGGGCCCACCTGCATCGAGGCCAGGAACCAGCCGGCCGCCGCGATCGCAAGCGACACCAGCACGATGGGCGATCTGCGGCCGGTGGCGTCGGAAATCCGGCTCGCGGCGAGCATGGCGATCACCGACAGCACCTGCGGCACGGAAGAGAGCAGGCCCACCTTCCAGTTTTCCGTCTGAAAGGAGTCCTTGATGAGCTTCGGGAGATAGGCGCCCATCGCGTTGGTGCCGATCGCGACGGTGATGTAGAGGCCGATCAGGATCCACAATCGCGCGTCGGCGAGCGCCGAGAGCTTCTCGCTCCCGCCGGCGACCAGCCGCCGACCGTCCTCGGCCGCGCGGTCGGCCTCGAGCCACTCGCGCTCCTCGGCCGTGAGCCACGCCGCATCCCGCGGGCCATCCGGCAGGAAATAGAGGACGGAAAAGCCGAGCAGCACGGAGGGAATCCCCTCGAGGATGAAGAGCCATTGCCAGCCGGAAAGGCCCGCCACACCATCCATGGAATCGAGGATCAGCCCCGATGCCAGATTGCCGAGAATGCTTGCGACGGGAATCGCGAGCATGAACCAGGCGACCACGCGAGCCCGCACGGTCGCCGGAAACCAGGCCGTCATGTAGTAGATGATGCCCGGAAAGAAACCCGCCTCGGCGACGCCCAGGAGGATCCGGGCGGCAAAGTAGCTCGTCGGCCCGATCACCCACGCCGTGAGCGTCGAGACGAGGCCCCACGAGATCATGATCCGCGCGATCCAGCGGCGGGCGCCGAACCGCCGCAGGAACATGTTGCTCGGCACTTCGAAGACCAGATAGCCGACGTAGAAGATGCCGTAGCCCCAGTCGATGACCGCGTCGGTCAGCCCGAGGCTGTCCTTCATTTGCAGCCGTGCGAAGCCGACGTTGGCCCGATCGATGATGTTGAAGGCGTAGAGCACGGCCAGGAACGGGACGAGCCGCCAGATCGCCTTCCGCATCGTCCGCCGGCCGAGGTCGTTCATGGCTCCCTGCCCGCCCCCTCCGCGACGAGGGCCAGCGCCCGGCCGTAGCCGCCGCGGGTGGCCGCGATCTTGATCGGGGCGAAGAGGAAGAAGGCATCGCGGCCGGCGATCGCCTCCAGGCCCGTGAGCATCTCCACGACGACGAGCCCCTTCGAGGCCGCCAGCCAGTCGACCTCGCGGGCGATCGTCGCATCGACGCCGCCGAGCGTGGGGCCGTCGGTGCCCAGGCAGCGGATGCCCTGCCCGGCCAGATAGGCCACCGCCTCGGGCGACACCGCGGGCCATCCCTCGGCCAGTCCCGCGAGCGGCTTGGCCAGGCAGGGATCGACCGCGGGGGCCGCCGGCAGCGGCGCGAGGTGCTTGTCGGTGTGGCCCGAGAAGAACAGCACGACCTCGCCGGCCTTGAAGGGCCGCTTGGCCGCATGCTTCTCCAGGAAATCGCGGGTGACGAGCGGACTTGCGGGCTTGCCCTCCGCGAACGCCGCCGTGCCGACGAGCCCGCGGACGTCGACGACGTGCGCCGGGCCGATCATGCTCGCGAGCGGCGCGTCGGCGGTGCGGAGGCTCGACGTGCCGAGCGGCCCGTGCTTCTTCTCGTAGCCGGCCACGGCCTCGCGGACGGCGGGCTCCGCGGCGGCGATCTCGGCCCGGTCCGCCGGCAGCGAGAAGCTCGGCAACACGACGTGCGTGCCGGCGAAGCTGTCGAAGAGATGGCCGAGCGCGAAGAAGGGGCCGCGCTCCTTCGAGAACGCATTGAGCACCTTCGCGATGTAGCGGCCCCCCTCCTCGCCCGGCCCCCAGCCGGGCCATACGATCGGCAGGTTTTCATCGAGCGTCACGGAGAGATCGACGACCGCCTTCGCCTTTGCACGGGCGATGAGCCGCCTGGCGAGATCCGTCTCGGTGACGGCGAGCAAACGGCACTCACCCCCCGACCCGCCGGCGTGCTTGGCGGGCAGCAGCGCCACGAACGATCCCGTCGCGGGCAGGCTGCCGAGATTCGTCGCACACTCCACCCACACCATCCCACGGCTGCCCCCGGCCCGATGGGTGGCCACGGCGAGGTTTGGCAAGGGACCCATGCTCGCGCCGTCGATGGCGAGCGTCTTCACGCCGCGATCGGCGAGGTAGGTCATCGTTTCGGGCTTGGGAGCCGCCCAGCCAGGAGTTTTCTTCCGCAGCGCGTCCGATACGAACCGTTCCCCGGCGGGAAACGGCTTGTAGTAGGCGTCGGTGTAGCCCGTGCGGAAGCAGACGACGTCGCCGGGGCCGACCGGCCGATGGGCGAGCTCCCATTCGCGGACATGCTCGGGGCCGATCAAGAAACTCTCGCCGGGGGCAGCCTCGTCGCGGTGCCGTGTGAGGTCGATCACGCACGCCTCGCCGCAGAACTGCCAGGCCGGCACCTTGTCGCCGGTGACGGCGCCCATCGGCCCGGCGCCGTCGAGGCCGGAGTCGGGGGGCGGCACGAAGTGGGCCGGGGCGTCCCACTGGGTGCCCGTGTGCTCGTCGATCACGAGCATGTCGCGGTGCCGGCCGCTGCGGCCGAACGAGGCCGTCGGCACGACCGCCAGCGGCGTCATCCCGACCGGCCAGACGCAGGGCAGATCGGCCGCGACAGTCAGCGACAGATCGACCACGGCAGGCTCGGCGGCTCCCGCGCAGCAGGCGAAGAGCACGCTCCCCAGCATCGCCACCGCCACGAGAGCACCGCGACAGCGTCCGCCGGCACGCAGCATGCTCAAATCCCTTCCTGTCAGGCCGAGACGACCCGCGGGCCGGGGACTCCATTGACGATCGACGGGAGCGGCCCGCCCGCAAGCGCCGTTACCGCCAGCGTGGCCACGGTCGAACGCAGGCGGTGAACCGCCGCGGCGCTCACGCTGGCCACATGCGGGGCGAGGACCACGTTCGCCCGACCGAGGATCGGATGGCCGGCGGGAATCGGTTCGGGGGCGAAGACGTCGAGCGCGGCGCCGGCGACGTGCCCCGAGTCGAGGGCAGCGACGAGCGCGTCGGGCTCGACGAGATCGCCGCGGGAGAGGTTGACCAGCAAGAGCCCAGGCTTCGCCGCCGCGAGCGTCTTGGCGTTGATCATGCCCTTCGTTTCCGGCAGCGACGGGCAGTGAAGCGTGACGAGATCGCTCTCGGCGAGCAGTTTCGGAAGCGGCACGGCTTCAGCGCCGAGGGCGGTCACCGCCTCGGGCTTCGCCACCGGATCGCTCACGAGCACCCGGCCGCCGAACGACACGATCCGCCGCACGACCCCACGGCCGATCCGGCCGAATCCCACCACGCCGCAGGTCATGCCGGCGAGCGTGCGGAAGGCGGCCGGCGGCGCGGCGATCTTCCATTCGCCCTCGTGCACCAGCCGGCTTTGCGGCGCGACCTGCCGGGTGAGGGCGAGGATGAACGCCAGCGTGTGGTCGGCCACCTCGTCGATGCAGTAGTCGGGAACGTTGCAGACGGGAATGCCGCGGGACTTGGCGGCGGCGAGATCGACGTTGTCCACGCCGATACCGTAGCGGACGATCACCCGCGCCCGCCGCATCGCGGCGACGACATCGGCATTCACCGGCGCGAACTGCGTGATCACGGCGTCGGCATCGGCCACCGCCGTGGCGAGCAGGGCCGGGTCCTTCGTCTGGGCGGAGACGAGGGTCGCACCGGCCGCGGTGGCAACAGCCTCCTCGGTGGCGAGGTCGGGAAAACTGTGATCCGTCAAAACGATCTTCATGGGAGTCGAAGTTTAAAATGTCGACAACTAAAGTGCAATCGCACCCGGACGCCCGGACTGCGGTCGATTCACCACATGCGCGGGAGTCCGGCCGGCAAGGACGTCGGCCACGCCCTGGGCGGCCTACGTCTGGAGTTCCACCTGCGACTCCTCCGAATACCAGCCGATGTGGTCGGACAGCACGACGTTGTCGAGCGCGAAGAGCGGATAGTCTCGCGGCACGGGTTCCTGCTCGTGCACGTCGATGCCCGCCGCGGAGAGTCTGCCGTCGCGGAGCGCCTCGTGGAGCGCCGTGGTGTCCACAAGCCCGCCACGGCTCGTGTTGATGAACACCGCGTCAGGCTTCATCCGGGCGAAGGCCGCGCGGTCGAAGAGGTGCCGGGTTTTCGCCGTCAGTGGCACGTGACAGGAGAGATAGTCGGACTCCGCGAGGAGCGTCTCGAAATCGACCGGTTCCGCGCCGGCGGCCCGAACCACGTCGGCGGGCACGAACGGGTCGTGCACGAGCACGCGGGCCAAGTCGAATCCGCGCACCTTCCGGTGGACCGTGCGTGCGATGCCTCCATAGCCGGCCAGGCCGAACACCTTGCCGGCCGTGCGATGGATCGGGTCGCGGCGGCCGATGTCCCAGAGGCCCGCCCGGACCTGTCGATCGCGGATCGCGGTCTTCCGTACGCAGGCGAGCCACAGGGCGACCGCATGGTCGGAGACGTCCTCGTAGCAGTAGTCGGGCACGTTGACCACGAGAATCCCACGGGCGGTGGCGGCCTCGACGTCGATCGTGTCATATCCGACGCCGTAGCGGGCGATCACCCGGCAGCGTTCCAGCCCGGCGATGACCGCGGCCGTGATCGGCGTGAGATTCACGGTGATGCCGTCGGCATCCTGGCACAACTTCACGATTTCGTCGGTCGTGTGGGCCTGCCCCCCTTCGATGACGAGCATCCCGAGCGGTTCGAGCACCCGTCGTTCGGGAGCATGGTCGGCAAAGCGATCCTCCAGCAGAACGACTTTCGGTGTCGGCCTCATGGATGTTCGGCGCTCCTCGAGTTGGGGGACGAGTTGGGAACAGCCATGGCTCGCGTCGCGCCCGTCGACATGCCGCCATCGACGAGCAGCGTCTGTCCGGTGACGTAGGAACTGGACGACGACGCCAGGAACAACAGGGCGCCGTCGAGTTCGGGGATCGTGCCGGGTCGCTTGAGCGGCAGCCTGTCGCACAGGTACTCGACCCACGCGGCGTTCTCGTAGAGCGCCGCGGTCTGTTCCGTGCGGAACCAGCCCGGAGCGAGGCAGTTGACCGTGACGCCCTCCGGCCCCCAGTCGTCGGCCAGGCTCATCGTGAGCTGCTTCATGCCGCCCCGGCTGGCGCAGTAGGCCGCGATGCCCGCATAGCCGAACACGCACGTCAGCGAGCCGATGTTGATCACCCGCCCATAGCCGCGGGCGAGCATGCCCGGCACCACCGCCTGGGCGACGAAGAACGCTCCACGGAGGTTCGTGTCGAGCACACGGTTCCAGTCGTCCCAGGTGAGATCGAGGGCCCGTTTCCGCACGTTGCAGCCGGCGTTGTTGACGAGAATGTCGACCACGAGTCCGGAGCGGATCCGCGCCGCCAGCCCTTCGATGCTCGCCCGGCTGGTCACGTCGAGCGCCAGCGGCACCGCCCGTCGGCCGATCGACTCGATCTACCGGACGACGTCGGCGAGCGACTTCTCTTCTCGTGCTGTGACCACGAGGTCGGCGCCGGCGGCGGCGAGCGTGCTGGCGAATCGTCGTCCGAGCCCACGGCTGGCGCCGGTCACGAGCGCCGTTTTACCCGTGAGGTCGAAGGCCGCGATCGGATTGGCGGTCGGATGCGGCGCGGATGTCTCCGATGTGGCTGCCATCTCGAACTTCCTGAGAACGCACGTTCACGCTGACTGATTCACGGTGCCTGCGTGCCGGCGCGGGCCTGCCGCACCATGTCGCGGACCTCGGCGACGCGGCTCGCGACGGCAGCGAAGTCACCGGCCGCGACGTGCTGTGACTGGATCAGTTCACCACCGAGCCCGACGGCGCAGGCGCCCGCCTTGAACCAGGTCGCCAGCGCCGCGACCGACACCTCGCCGATGCTCGTCGGCAACAGCCGCGTGGCGGGGCACGGCCCCAGGACCTGCTTGATGAAGTCGGGCCCCCCGGCGGCCCGCGCGGGGAAGAGCTTGATGATCTCCGCCCCCATTTCCTCGGCCGTCGCGATCTCCGTCACCGTCTGGCAGCCAGGCATATAGGCGATCCGCCGCCGGTTGCAGAGCCGGGCCACGCGTTCGTTGAACGACGGCCCGACGATGAACTGCGCCCCGAAGGCGATGTAGAGCGCCGCCGTCGACTCGTCGACGATCGAGCCCGCGCCGAGGACCATCTTTGGCAGGTGTTTGGCCGCATGGGCCGCGGCGACGCGGAAGGCCTCGATCGCCTGCGGGCTGCGGTTGGTGAACTCGCACACCGTTCCGCCGCCGTCAGCGATCGCGGACACGACGCGGCAGGTGATGTCGGGATCGACATGGTGGAAGATGGGCACGAGCCCCTCGTCGAGCAGACGCTGGTAGACGTCGAGCCGGCTGAACCGAAGCATGCACTTCTCCGTGGCGGTGACTGCCCGGCGGGATCGACAAGGCGATGCCTCCGCAGCAGCTCGCAGCAGGCTAAACCGTCGACAACCAGTCTGGCAAGCCGTCACCATCCCTGCGGATCTCGGAGCGGGTCATGCCGTTGAACATCGAAGACCATGCGGAACTCGCGCGGTGGCTGGTGGGGCACGGGCGCGCCCCGAACGTCGAGACGGTGCGGTGCCGGACGCTGCACCGGGGGCGTGTCGAACAGGACCGTCTGGGTGGAGGTGGCTGGTGCGCAGGCCTCGGAGGGCCATGTCCCGGGACCCCGCGGTGTGCCGAGATGGGTGCTCGAGCAAGCGCTGACGAAGCTGCGGGGCAAGGACGAGTGGCTCAGTGACGTCGACCGGATTCGCCGGGAGGCGGAGGCGTTGCGGGTTCTCCCCGAGTTCGCCCCTGCGGGCACGGTCACACCGCTCGTCTTCGAGGCGCCCGGGGAGAACCGGCTAGCGATGGAGGCGGTGCCGTCGGGGGGCAGGTGCCCATTCAGGACGTGCTGCTCGTGCCGGTGTCGGCCCGAATCAGCGCCGAGGGACTGGAGCAGGTGTGCGCGGTGGTGCGGGTGGCGCAGGGCTTGGTCAAGAGGAAGTATGGCGAGCGACCGCTGAAGCAGATCGTCAAGAACGCGGATGACCTCGCCTTCACTTGCTGCGTTCCGGTTTCCCCCGGGAATGTCGTGTCAGTGGTTCCGGGGACTGATCAGGCGCAGCAAGGGAAAGTTCGTTCGGAAGCGGCGCTCGTCGCGTGTCAGCAGAGGTAGCCTCTCGACGGCGGCATGCGCACCGATGAGAAAATCAGGCAGCGGCGCGACTTTTCGCCCTCCGGCGCGGCGGTACTTCAAGAAGATCTTGCCGGCCAGAAATGCTGCCTCACGCGGAACAGGCCGCAGGTCAAAAGAACGGGCCGCCAGGGTCGCCTCCAATTCCTCGATCCGATCGAAACGTACGGAGATTTCCGCATACACGAGCGCGTTGATCACCAGCGGGCCTGAGTCAGCGGCGTGCGCGAGGGCTGTCGCCGACCAGGTGAACCAACGCGGATCCTCCGTAAAGATGTCGAGCAGCACGCAGGAGTCGACGAAGACGGCCATGAGGCGAGAGCTATCTGCCGCGGGTGAGTTTTAAGATCTCATCCGTCGTCATCTTCACGCTTCCCCGTCCGCGCAGACCTTCCACGATGCCGCGTCCGCGGCTCGCGCCGGCTAGCTTTCGAATCGAGATCTGGCCGTTCTTGCCCTCGACAAACTCCACGTCGCATCCGGGCATCAGCCCTGCGCGTTTTCGCAGGTGTTGTGGAATCGTCACTTGGCCCTTGGATGTGATCTTCATCGTCTGCTCCGCGTGGTAATACTGCCACTCGTAAGAATCATACCTGTGGTTGCCGGGGCCGGCAAATCAGACCGGGGACGTCGCTGGCGACGCGGAGGCAGGGTTTTCACTCTCGACGTTCGCGCGTGGCGATGGTGCCGTGCCAGGAAAGCATCGTGTCACGCTTTCGCTACTCCCATGGCACGGCCTGAGAGCTTCACTGCCAGACCGTGCACCGGACATGTCACAACCGGCCTCGCTAGCGGTGTGGCAGTGGTGCGACGAACACATCGGCCGTGAGCGGAAGCGGCTTGCCGACGCCTCCGCCGACGACGACGAGCTGGCGGCCGACGATCTGCACCGAAGGGGACATCAGCCGTAGCGGCACCGTGGCCAGCAGCCGCCAGGAGTCGGCCTTCGGGTCGTAGGACAGGATGTCGTCGACGTTCATCCGCGGCGGCATCGAGGCGTTGCAACGGCCGGCCACGATGATGATCCTGCCCTCGTGCACGATCGTGCTGCTCTCGAAATGGCTGCGGCCCTCCGGCAGACTCGCGATCGGCGTCCACCGCTTCGTCGATGGGTCGTACCGCTCGCAAAAGGCCTGATCGACCTGTTTGCGATCGTGGCCGTTGGCGCCGCCGAGGGCATAGATCGAGCCGTCGAGCGTCGCGGCAGCGAGGTGCCCACGCGGGTTCGGCATGTCCGCCTCCCGGGTCCAGGAGCCATTCCCGCGGAGCGGCAGGCTCCAGTGATCGGCGGCGACGGTGTCACGGTCGGACGTGTAGCCCCCGAAGAAGTGGAGGCGTCCCTGCGAGATCGCAAGCCCGCCCCCGGCACGGGGCTCCGGCAGCGGTGGCCCGCGGCTCCACTCATCGGCATCCATGTCGTACTTCCAGACCTCGTTCGTGGCGGGACCGGGATGTTTGCCGAGAAAGCCGCCGGCCAACCAGACGGTCCGGCCGTCCACGGCCGGGTTGGCATGTGTCGGGCGGGTCGGCATCTCCTTTCCCCGAGACCAGGTGTCCCGAAGCGGGTCATAGATGTCGACCTGCCCGGAGGCGTCGAGATTCGAGACGAACCCTCCGAACAGATAGAGTTTCCCGTCGACTGCCGTCGTGGCGGCCTCGGCCCGCGGGAACGGTGAGGCCGCGAGTTTCTTCCAGTCCAGGGGCGGCCACTCCGGTTCGGCGGCGCTGCCGGGGGAAACGAACAGTCCGATGAGGATCGCGACGAGCAGGGCCGGGTTGGCACGCATGCCGCAGGGCTCCGAGGGGATGCACCCGCTCCGAGTGTCCGAGGTCGTCGGATCGAAACGGAACCACGACGATTCCGCCACACAACCGCGGAAAAGTCACGCGGAGTTTAAACGGCCACTCACGAGCATGCCATGGCGGCGATCGCCGTCTCGACTTCCGCCCGCGTCGGGCATCCGAGCCGCCCGCCGAAGCGGCCGCACTTGAGCGTGGCCGCGGTGCAGGCCAGCCGCGCGGCCGCGGCGATCGGCTGCCCCTCGAGGATCGCCAGGGCCAGCGCCCCATGGAACACATCGCCCGCGGCGAGCGTGTCGATGGCGGCGATCGACGGCGCCGGCACGTGGTGGATGGCGTCCCCTTCCACCCAGAAGTAGCCATCGGGGCCGCAGGAAGCGCCGACGTGGCCGGCATGGTCCGCAGCCACGGCCCGGAGGGCGGCCGGCACGTCGCTCATGCCGGTGCAGGCGAGCAGGCCGGCGTCGGAGAACACCGCATAGTCGGCCAGCGGCACGAGCCGGCGGAGAATCTCCGGCGGTCCGACGTCGCCGTCGAGCATCGTGGGAATCCCGCGGAGCCTCGCAGCCTGGAGGGCGGCCTCCGCCCCCGCGGGCCAGCGGACGTCACAATGCACCATGCCCGCGCCCTCGAGCATGTCGAGCGGCAGCCAGTCCGTCCCGGCGTCGAGGTCGGGATCGTGGAAGGGTACGACGAGCCGCTGCCCCTGTTCGTCCACGATGACGGTCGCCTGCGAGGACCGTCCGCCCGGCACCATGCGGAGGCCGGAGACATCGAGCCCCTCGGCGGCGAGCGAGTCGCGAATGAAGGTGCCGTCGGCGTCGTCTCCCACGCGGGCCCAGACGGCGGCCCGCCCTCCCAGCCGCGCAAACGCACAGGCCGCCGAAACGGCCATGCCGTCGGCGATCCGGCACATCCGGTTCGCCAGCGCCTTGGCCGGCAAGGGGGGCACCGTCGCCACGCGGAAGATGCCGGTGGCACACACGCCGCCGACCGCGATCAATCTGGGAACCGAAGCGACGGTCATCGGGGGCTGCCTGTACGGTCCTACGGGCACGAAGATGCGCGCGACGGCCGGCGGCACCCAGCGGGCCCGTATTATGTCGCCCGCGTCACGCCGCGAAAAGTCGTCCGGCCGCCGCAGCGTCGACGTGCGCTCGGGCAGCGTCAGACGCCGTCGTAGTCCCGCACGGGCCGCGGCGGATTGCCCCAGTGGCTGTCGGGATCCCGGCCGCTGACCACGATGCCCTCGTTGTTCCAGCCCAGCGTGCCGCGGACGTCCGGCGTGCAGTAGCGGAGCGTCAGCCCGCAGCGACGGCGGTCCGAATCATTGACCTCGGAGCCATGGAGCAGCAGGTCGGAGTGGATGGAGCACTGCCCGGCCCGCAATTCGTTGTAGACGACCGCGCCATACTCTTCGGCGTTCTCGACGGTCTGGTCCAGCACGTTGTCCTCCTCCGCCGTGCTGCGACGATAGGTCAACGGGCCCTGGAGGTGCGAGCCGGCCACGAACTTCATGCAGCCGTTCGCCACGTCCGCGTCGTCGATCGCCAGCCAGACGGTGAGCGTCTTGGACGGCGTCAGCGGCCAGTACGAGGCGTCCTGGTGCCAGGCCACGGTCTTGCCGTCGCCCGGCATCTTGCAGAAGAAATGTGCACCCCATCCGATCACGTCGTCACCGAGCAGGTCCTTGACGAAGGAGACGATCCGCGGATGCCTGATCAGGTCCCAGACCGCGCCGTACTTCATGTGCGCGTGCTTGACCGAATAACTGCCGGCGCCCTTGGCCATCACGGTCGCCATCAGTTCGTCGACGAACGTCCGCACGCGGCCGACCTCCTCGGCCGGAAGCGCGTTCAGGCCGGTGATGTAGCCTTCCCGGTTGTAGTGGGCGATCTGCTCCTGCGACAGCACCCGAGGATGATCGTTCGTGGTCGGATGGAACTCGAGATCCCGGTCCATCTCGGCCAGCTGCGCCTGGGTCGGGTAGGTCTTGAACACGCGTTCTCCGCTCATGGCGAATGGTCCTCAGAGAAGGGAAAAGAAATCGTCGGGGACGGCTCAGTGACGCGGCGAAGAAGGAAGGTTAGTCCGGTCAATGGCACTTCCGCAACCATTTCCGAGCCGATGAAGCAGAGGGAAGCGTCTGTCGGTCATCGATCGGAGTTCGCCGCACCTGCCGAGGCTCGGTGCCGGACGTTCCTCAAATCGAGAGCCACGGCGCGGGTCGAACGCCCCCGCCCCTCAGGGCAGGCGTTCGATCAGGATGCCGCCGATCACAGGCGGCAGGCTGCCCTCCTTGGCCTTCAGCGTCACCGTGATGATCGGGCCTTTCGGGGTCACCTCGGCCTGCACCACGGCACCCGTCCGCGGAGCCTTGGCCAGGGCCAGGGGGTCGACCTGATCGGCCACCACGGCGTCGTCGCAGCTGATGCTGAACACCCGCTGACCGACCTGCACCCGGGCTTCAGGCTCGGCCACCACGAAACTCAGCCGATAACGCAGGCCGTCGAGAGCCGCCGGGCCGGCCGGGAAGATCACGGGAACCTGCATGGGCGGCGGGCCGATCTGGCCCCAGGCCCCCACCCAGGCTGGCAGGCCCTTGGCACCGTGGAAGCGATGTTCCGGGATCTCATACAGCCCCATCGCCTCCGGGGCCGTCTCGCCCTTGGCCAACTTCGGGGTTCGCCCGGCCATGAGCCCGGTGGCCTGGACGCGAATCCACCATCGCCCCTGGGCATCGGCGCGGTTGCCCGGCGCGCCGGGCAGCAGGCCCAGCACCCGTACGGGCGCGGGAGCGGCCTCCAACTTGAGGCATGCGTCGCCGGCCCAGGCGGTGACGGGCTCGCGATGCGCCAGCGTGCGCGTGGTTGATTGGGCGCGGTTACTGAACCGCGGCATGGCGGCGTTGCTGATGTTCACCAGCCCGCCCGCCGGGATGTTGGTGGGGCTGCAGCCACTGTCGCCGCTGAGCTTGCCGACCATGAGGTTGTCTTGATCGATCCAGTTCTCCCGGTTGGCGGCGAACGACCGCGACGAGATGAGGTGGGTGCAGCCGGCCGTGGGCACGTTCCAGAATGCGGTCACGCCCGTGACCGGGCTGCGCCGCTCGAACCGACGCCCGGTCAGGGCGTCGAGTTCCAGGCCGTTGCGCTGCACGATTCGCGTCCCGGACAGCGAATAGGGCTCCTTGTAGACGAAGTCGTTGCACCGATAGACCTCGCTGCCATCGGCCCCGCGGAGGGCCACGAGCAGGCCTTTCACGGCGTTTTTGTGGACTTTCGGGTCGTCACTGGCGGCCCCCTGCCATGCATCACCGACCAACTTGTAGCCATGCCGCGAGGGCAGGATCAGCATGTCCTGGGCGGCGTCATAGACGATGTCGGTGAGCAAGGCCGGCAGGTCTACCTCCCACAGCTGCTTGCCCGTGGCCAGGTCAAAACTCCGCATGCTGCCCTTGTCGGCATTCGGTGGCACGCTGCCTTCCGTGGTGGCGATCCCCTTCACCACCCCCCCGGCCAGCAGGTCGACCGCGTACAGCCGTCCGCCGCCCATGGCAAAGCCATGGTTCACGAACCCCCGCGCGGCATCGATCTTCCAGCGCATTGCGCCCGTCCGCGCATCCAGGCACACGAGATGCCGCATCGGCTGGCGGTCTTTGGCATAGTGGCCGCCGTTGCCGTCCCAGCCGGCGCGGGCCCGCCGCAGATCCTCGGCGGCGAACAGGCTGGCCACCACCACCTGGTCATCGACCCGCAGGTGGCCCCACCGCAGGTCGCCAAGCTCGGCCGGGATCGTCCAAGCGGCCCGCTGCGCGCCGGTGAGTAGATCGAAGACCAGCAGCTCTTTGGCGGCGGCGATGAACAGCTCGTTGGTGTTGCACGACATATTGAACCCGCCCGACCGGCACATGTCGCAGCTGGTCACCGGCATCCGGTTGCTTTGCGGGTTGTCCCACGGCTCCTTAATGTCTTGGTTGTGGACGCCCAGTGCGGCCAACGGATACCAGGCCTGCAGCGGCTGTTTCCACAGGAACCGCCCCGTGTATTGGTCGAACGCCACCACCCGGCCGATGCCTTGCTGGATCCACACGCCCTTGGCCAGCAGGTGGGCCTGGGGCTGCGGCACCTGGCCTTCCTGTGTGCCTTTCGCCGGCACCATGAAGTTGTCTCCGCTGTCGGCGGGACCGCCGTACCAGTGGACGCCGAGGGGGAAGCGCAGGTCGGCTTCGAGCAGGCCGCTGGCGTTGGCCGCGTCGGCCATGTCGTGGCTCCAGTTGGCGTGCCCAGTCACCAGGCCGGGGCGGCGGACGGCCTTGGCGTCGCCCAGGGAGACCACCTCCAGGTCGTTGCGGCCGTTGATCACGGCGGCCGGGTCGGCCTTGGCCGGCAGCAGCAACGTGCCGCCGTAGGGACGCAGCAGCCGCGTCAGCCCGCTGCTCACGCTCTCCCGCTCGGTGGCCACGAACGCGAAGCACCAGGGGGGCAGGTCGTCGCTGCCGGGGTCGATGGTCAGCACCTGCACGCGACCGCTCGACATCAGGCCGGCGTCCATGAGCCGCTTCCGCACGGCGGCGGTGCGGGCGGCGTCGGCATCGACGGCCACCAGATGGGCCGCGTTACCGGCCCGTGCCAAGCCCTCGACCAGGCCGCCATCGGCCAGCCCCGCCACCAAGACCCAGCCGCCGTCGATGGCGGCGGCCAGCGGGTGCGCGGTGGCTTTCCCGGCGTCGGGCTCAGCGAGCGCCGCCGGCGACGCCGGCCGAGTGCGGCTGAAACCGATCAAGCGGTGGCCGCTGGTCGCCACCACCACGACACCCTGGGCTGCATCGGCGGCCGGCAGGCATTGGGTCACCACGCCCGGGCCGCCGGTGGGATCCGAGGCAGGGCTGGGAGGCGACTTGATCGCCGCCTCCATGAAGGTGTAGGTGTTGCCGTCGCCGCGAGCCAGCCGCAGCAGGGGTGGCCTGTCGGGCTTCGGCACCTTGAGGCTGGCCGGAACGACCTTGCCCTTGGCATCGGTGGCGTAGCGGCGTTCGCCGCTGGCGATGTCGAGCACGACCGAAAAATCCTCGGCTTCGTCGCAGCGCTGCCGCAACCCCACGAAACCCACGCTGTCACCCTCCACGACCACACGGCCGCCGATGCGGTCCTTGAGTTGGCGGCGTAACATCCGCTCCTCGCCGGTCGCCGCGTCCACGGCAAAGACCCAGATGCCGTCGTCGATGAAGTAGCCGCATCCGCCATAGGCCACTCCGCCCGCCACGGCGATGCTGGTGGCGATGGGCCACGACGACTGCAGTCGCTCGTGGCCGATGCACTGCCGCGTGCCCGGGCCAGGGCGATACCGCCACCGCAGGCTGCCGTCCGCGAGATTCAGGCACGCCACGGTGCCGTCGTCACTGCCGACGAAGACGGCGTCGCCCGCCACGGTGGGTGTCCAACGCACCGCGCCGTCGAAGGCAAACCGCCATGCCTCGCTGCCATCGACGCGACGATAGGCCCGCACCGTCCCATCGGCGGTGCAGCCCACCAGCAGCAGGTCGCCGGCGTCCACCACCGTGCCCACGCCATCCATCGGGAAGCGTCGCTGATTATGGGTCCACATGGGCTGGCGATCGGGCAGTTGCCGGGTCCAGGCCACGTGCCAGGCATCAGCTCCAGAAAGCGACCCGCCAGGCAGGCAAAAAATCAGGAGCAGAAATGAACGGAGGCGGAATGTTCGCATGCCTGGTGTGCTCCCGATGCGCAATGACGCGACTCAAAGACTTGAAACCGACGGGTGGATTGTGGCGGGCGCCGAACAGGCCGCTCAATGGCACCTGCGTGAACTGCAGCGTGTGCGTCTCGATACCTGACGTTCTCGACGTGCTTGCGCGCCGCCTGACCGACACCTGCCTCCGCATTCGCTGCGGCAGTATATAACACCTGTTGAAAACGATTCATGCGGCCATGCTCAATCCGGCTTTTCGCCGTCGCGGCGACACGGGCCGAAGACTAGCCGGTTGCCGGCGTGTATGGCGCCCAGCAAGTCGCACCAGCCCGTCCTTCATCGCCAAGGGCATGGCCTGAAGGATAGCCCGGTCAATGGCACTTCGGCAGCGGTCTTCCGGCTGCCGAGCGACTCGTGAGCCTCGGGGGGAACGGCCTGGGCGTCCGGAGGTGGTTCCCCGCACCGCCACTCACCCCCTGCGATGGCCAAGGATGGTTTCGCGCTCGTGCAGCAGCCTGAACGCGATCAGCCTGATGGCGGCGGCACGAGGTCGGCGAGCCTGTCGAGAAACTCAAACGGCGAGAGCTCGACTTCAAGGCGGCGGAGAATCCGACCTTCTGCTCCGCCCGGCACGCGACCGCCCTGCACCTGCTCGGCATCGATCACACGAAGCTTTCGGCGTACAACAACGGCATCAATCGACGACTGACCGACGTGCACGGCCATGTGATCCACGAGATTCCTTCGTGAATTGATCCCGTGGCTGTTGATCCACCGGCTGTTGCACATGCCATCCCGCGGGGAACCGGACCGGTTGACGCCACGGCTCAGTCGGCCGATGTGGAAGCGGGCGGCAGACCGGACTCCAGGCTCCCGGATTCAAGCTCCCGGTCGCCGACGTTCAGACCAGGAGATCGGTCAACGGCCCCGTGCTTTCCTTGAAGAAATCGACCGGGCAGCCGGCCTGCTGCAGCATCGTCAGATAGAGGTTCGAGAGGGGCTTGGGGCCGCCGGCCCGCTGG